>OGQH01001291.1_pt1 | contig 22880 bp, 18 predicted proteins | sample 1553181 | NCBI WGS metagenome assembly OGQH01 (sample SAMEA2579946, study PRJEB22360) | human gut metagenome | biome: human gut; feature: human-associated habitat; material: faeces | place: Denmark | collected 2008/2010 | reverse complement strand
GGTATTCATTTTGCAATGATAAACTTTTTAGAGGAATTTTGGTGCGGTCGCCCTGAAGCCGCTCCCGGATACATGAAAAATACCAAAGTTTTATTAACTTTGCCAGTTGACATTATAAATTTAAACCCAACCTTATGATCACCAAAAACTATATAGCGAAAGGAGAAGGCGCCAACCGTTTCGAGAAAGTGCCGGTCCGTATTTATGAAAAACCTTCCGAAGCCGTTAAAGCGGTAGCCCGGGAAATTGCCGATCTGATCCGTACGAATGCGGATAAAAGCGAAAAATGTGTCCTCGGATTAGCGACCGGTTCATCGCCGATCAAACTCTATGAAGAACTGGTCCGCATGCACCGTGAGGAAGGCCTGTCGTTCAAAAATGTAGTCAGTTTCAATCTGGACGAATACCTGCCTATGCCTAAAGAATCGGAGCAAAGCTACCATTATTTCATGCACCATCACTTATTCGACCATATCGATATCGACCCGAAAAATATTCATATTCCGGACGGAACCTTAAAAGCGGAAGAGATAGAAAACTTTTGTAAGGAATACGAACGGCAGATCGAGGCCGCCGGAGGTATCGACATTCAAGTGCTCGGAATCGGCCGCACAGGCCACATCGGTTTCAACGAACCCGGTTCGCCGCTGACTTCGAAAACCCGGATGGTATATTTAGACGATCTGACGATCAAGGATGCTGCAGGAGATTTCGGCGGCATGGAAAATGTGCCGTCCCGCGCCATTACCATGGGAGTGGGTACGATTATGAAAGCCCGGAAAGTAATACTCCTGGCTTGGGGTGAGAAAAAAGCTTCTATCATCAAAGCTACGGTCGAAGGTAGTGTTTCGGATGCTGTCCCTGCCACTTTTCTGCAAGTACATCCGAACGTACAGTTCGTCATCGACGAAAGTGCAGCCGAAGAACTGACGCGTGCCAATCAACCCTGGTTGGTCAGCAAAGTACAATGGAACGACAAGCTGATCCGAAAAGCCGTCATCTGGCTGTGCCAGAAAGTGAAAAAGCCGATCCTGAAAGTAGAAAACAAAGACTACATCGACAATGGGATGACCGATCTGATCAAGACTTTCGGTTCGGCCAATAAAGTAAATATCCAGGTATTCAACGACCTGCAACACACCATTACAGGTTGGCCGGGAGGCAAACCCAATGCAGATGATTCTACCCGTCCCGAAAGAGCCTATCCTTATCCTAAACGAATCCTGATCTTCAGTCCCCATCCAGACGACGACGTCATCTCTATGGGAGGTACTTTCGCCCGGTTGGTAGAACAAGGTCACGAAGTGCATGTCGCTTACCAAACCTCGGGCAGCATCGCTGTTTTCGACGATTATATCTATCAGCAAATGGATATCGCCACCTCTTTTACTAAACTGGTGGACGGGGATTTACCGGCCATGGAAAACGCATTTTTACAAATAAAACAAGCTATCGCTAACCGCAAACCGGGAGACGAGGAAGCACGGTATCTGTTGCAATTCAAGGCCGCCCTTCGCCGGGCAGAAGCCCGCGGAGCCTGCCGTTTTATCGGTGTCCCTGAAGAACGGGTACACTTCCTGAACCTCCCCTTCTATGAAACCGGGAAAGTGAAAAAGAACCCGCTATCGCAAGCCGATGTCGATATTATCGTCGATCTTTTACGGAAAGTACAACCCCATCAGATCTATGCTGCGGGTGACTTAGCCGATCCGCACGGGACGCACGGAGTCTGTCTGGATGCGATTCTCCGTGCCTACAACATCATCGACCGGGACGAGTGGTTTAAAGATTGTAACACCTGGTGGTATCGCGGCGCGTGGATGGAATGGGAAGTAGAAAAAGTAGACATGGCGGTTCCGATCAGTCCGGCAGAATTGTCTATCAAACGGAAAGCGATCTACAAACACGGTTCACAAAACAACGGACCGGCATTTCCGGGAGATGATCCGCGTGAATTCTGGCAACGGGCGGAAGACCGTAACCGGAATACAGCGGATTTGTACAACCGTTTGGGTATGGCCGAATATGAAGCAATGGAGGTTTTTACCCGGTATAAGCACGACCACGGAGACTCTCTGAAATAAAATTTACCAGACCGGAACGGCAGATTCGTAAATGAATTTTAGGTTAAATCTTTAATCTTTTTATAACTTTGTCGGCTCACAACACTGACACTTATAAAAATAGTATAATCATGAAAAGAAAAACTACACTCTTAGTGATGGCAGCCGGCATGGGTTCCCGTTTCGGAAGTCTGAAACAGATTACTCCTCTCGGACCGCACCAGAAGGCTTTGCTGCACTATACCATTTATGACGCAGTTCATGCGGGATTCGATAAGATCGTTTTCGTTATCCGCGAAAGTTTCGCCAAAGAATTTATCGATTTTGTAGGGAAATATGCCGAAGGATTGGTAGAAACCGCTTATTGCTATCAAAGTATGGATAAACTACCGGGAGGAATGCCGCCCATCGAGCGCGAGAAGCCGTGGGGTACGGCACATGCCATCTGGAGTGCCAAAGAAGTAATCGATGAACCTTTTGCCGCCCTGAATGCCGATGATTTTTACGGTAGCGATGCTTTTGTAAAAGCCCACGATTTCCTGGCCAACGAAGCAACGGACCAAGAGTTCGGCCTGATCGGTTACCGTCTGGCTTCTACCCTATCGGAAAACGGCACTGTTTCACGAGGGATCTGTGAAACCGACAGCCATCACCACCTGACTGCCGTTACGGAATGTACGAAAATCGGCAGACAGGCAGACGGAAGCATCAAAGACGAAGAGACCGGAAAAACACTGAATGCCGACGATCTGGTATCTATGAATTTCTGGGCCTTTACTCCTAAAATTTTCGAAGAAATCGAAAGACAGTTCGTCGAATTTTACCCGGCTAACAAAGATAATCTGAGATCAGAATTTTATATTCCCAAAGTAGTGGATAAAATGATCAAGGATCAAATTGCCGATGTAAGGGTACTGAAAACAACGGCTAAATGGTTCGGAGTCACTTATAAAGAAGATACCCCTTCTGTAAATGCAGCCCTTGCCGCTTTTGACAAGGAAGGAAAATATCTGGATATCTAAGTTCCGGATTGAGTTATTACGAAAGGAGGCAGACTAAAAAGTCTGCCCCTTTTTCTTTATTTTTATTTCGTTTTCCTCTCTTTTTCACAACAGGATTTTTCACACTTTTCGCCGGCTTGGGTTTTGGCAGAAGTGTTACTTTCTTCGATTCCTTTCACTTCGATGTTCAATTTCTCGATGGCTTTCTGCAAGTTTTCGGTGGTATTTTTGTCTTCGCGGAAAGTGACTGTGATGGTTTGAGTTTTCATATCCACTTTCAGGTCTTTCACTCCCTTTTCATAAGGGATATTCTTTTCTACTTTTGCTTTGCAAGATTCGCAATGCAGGTTGGCATTAAAAATGACGGTTTTCTCATTCTTTTTCTGAGCATTTACACTCATGGCAGCTGACAATACTACTACCATTATCAAAACTAATCGTACTACTTTCATGGTTCCTAGTTTTAAATTTATGTATCAAAGTTAATAAAACAATATTATTCCCGGTCTAATCCGAAGCGAAGGCCGAGATAAAATTTACGTCCGTGTACAGGACCCCAAATTTTCGAAGAGTCGAAAGCGTCACTCCAGGGACGGTCGGCAGCCAGGATAGGATGTTTTTGGGTGAAATCACCGATATTTTCACATCCGGCATAAATACTCCATTTACGGAAAAACTTGGAAATCTGGGCATTCATGATACGGAAAGAATCGAAACGATCCGCTTGTCCTGAATTTTCTGACACAGGAACGGGAATACGTCCCGGACCGTTGAATTGAGTGGTGAAATCGAATTGCCATTTCTTCATATTGGTGTAATATGACAAATTCAACAAGCCTTTGTATTTACTTTGCAGCGGAGCCCTCAACAGACGGCCGCCCATCGTGGTCTTCACATCATTGTAACGATAAGCACCCAAAACGTCGAACCGGGGGATCAATTCGTATTTCACTTCCACCTGATAACAATTGGAGTAAGAATCACCGTCTAAGTTATAAAAATTGACTTTTCCTACCTGAGTCTCATTATCGGCCACGACCTGATCGGTAAAGTTCGTCCGGTAATAATCGAGGTTGATATTCAGTATACGGTCGAACAAGAGAAATTTGCGGTTCAACTGTACTCCGAAATTCCAGGCTTTTTCCATATCCAAACGATCTAATTCTTCGGGATGGGCTGCCAACAATTTATCGTTGACGTATACCGAATTGGCAGAAGCCAACAGATAACTGTTATCGGCCAGGATGTTGGCTGTCCGGGCACCGTGACCGGCAGACACCTTCAACATCGTAAAATCGTCGGGGGCATAAGCCAGATGTAAACGGGGAGTTACAAAACTACCGAAAATATTATGGTAGTCATAACGCAGTCCGGCCATTACGGTCAATTTTTGCCAGAAAAGTCCGGTATACTGGAAAAAAGCCCCTCCTACCCGTTCGTTACGATCGAAATCTACGGTTGCCGTCTTTTGACCGGAACCCACTAAATAGTCGTTGAAGGATTCATCATAACGATCGAAATTAAAGGACAACCCCGCAGAATATTTCTGATTTTCATTCTGTCCGAATATAGACTGAAAAATATAATTAGAAAAAACAGTCTGCTGACGGGCTTGATAATCACGGGCGCCATAATATGAATCCTGATCGTGATCGGTATAATTCACCAAAATCGCCATACTGGTATTCTCGTACTGCGGCATCAGATAACCCAACTTCAAAAAGCCTTCATACCGGCGAGAGTCGATGCCGATCCCATACAAAGTACCCTCTCCATAGCTACCCCGCATTTCCTTCCTAAATCCTTTCTGCCCTCCCAGGCGGGTTTCGTCGAGGAGCTTCCCTCCGAATTGCAAAAACCAAGTATCGGTCTTATATTGCCAGCGATTCATCACATTGTATTGGGTCGTTTTAGGCATATCCAAAAAGCCATCGTGGTTTCCATCGTGTTCCATGGTCAGCCAATCCCCATGAGCCAGGATGGCTGTGCTCCACTTGTCATTCAGACGGATGCCTGTATTGGCATTGAATTCGATCATCCCTTCACTATTCCCATAGGCATTGACAAAAATCTTTTCGCTCGTAGCAGGCTTTTTATAATCGACACTGATTTGTCCGGCAATCGCTTCATAGCCATTGATTACCGAACCGGCCCCCTTCGAAACCGAGATAGCGCTCATCCAAGGGCCTGGGACATAATTCAATCCGTATAATGCCGAAATCCCCCGAAAATTGGGCATATTCTCCGTCATCATCTGCACGTATTTACCGGTCAGCCCCAACAACTGGATCTGTTTCGCCCCAGTCACAGCATCGGCATATGCCACATCTACCGAAGCATTGGTAGTGAAACTCTCTCCCAGATTACAACAAGCTGCTTTACACAATTCTTCGCCGGTGATCACCTGTTCGATCAGAGGCCCCCGGGTACTCATAATCGTCGTATTTCCCCGGGTGACCACTTTCACTTCATCGAGTACTTCTCCTGCCACCAATTCGATCTCGACCTGTTTATCCGTGCGTTTTACCGTAAGCGTATCGGTCCGGTACCCGATAAAGCTGGCGACCAAGCGCCCCGATTTATTCCATTTGATTTTGAAATGCCCTTCAGCATCCGTCACTACACCGTCTGTCGTTCCGGCCCAATAGACATTGGCACCCGGCAAACCGACCTTTTTTCCATTCTCCTGCTCGACCACCCGTCCCTTTATATCCTGGGCATATCCTCCCAGAGAGGCACATAACAGTACCATTAAACTGAACAATTTCATTTTTACACTATTTACCTTATGATTGAAGATTAAAAATGACAACACACCTTATCCAAATCCATGGTCAGGACTGACCGGCAAAAGGTTTTAACAAAGGAAAGTACACAACGATTCCAGCGAGGGCGGAATCCCGGGAAACTTCCGGTAAAAAGCAAAGCCATCCTTTCCGTCCCGCACAGCAAGAATCTGCATCGTCATCTCCCAACCGCATTCAGGTAAGGTAAATACGGAAAGTTGCATTTGTAAAACCCGCTCTACCAATGAAGAATCGGTCACTTTATAAAAATCATGACGGGAAGAAGCATGACAACAATCTTTGCAAAATTGCCGTTCCTCCTGACAACAGCCACATTCCTCTTCGCAAGGACATGTGTTCTCTGCAGGCAGGACTCTGACTTCGAGATATGTGCGGTCCGAATGAATACAACCCGACTGAGTTACATTCACTCCAATCAATGCCATCCCGGTAATAAGCAGCACTAACGTATGCAATATCTGTTTGCCCAATTTCAACATCGTTTGCAAATATATTCTTTTCCTTTAGAAAGCAACAGAAAGAAATAATTCTTGACAGAATTTTAACTAATAGATTCCTTTTGTCCTAGCCGAAAAAAATTGTATTTTCGTACGATTAAAATCTAGTAATAACTAACCTTTTTCATCATGTTGAGAAAAAATATACGGTCGTCTGTATTTGTATTACTTGCATTGGCTGCCTGTACAAGTAAAAATAATGTTAAAATTACCGGAGAGATCAAGGAAGCCGAAAATCAAAAAGTGTACCTGGAGCAGTTGAATGTCGATCAAGCTGTCATCATCGACTCGACAAAAACCGACCGGTACGGACATTTCACCTTTAAAACAGCAACATCCCTCCCCACTTTCTATAATGTAAAAATCGGTCCGAAGGAATTTATTACTTTCATTGCTGAACCGGAAGATCATATCGAATTGAGCGGAACGTTGAACGGACTTTCCCAGAATTACTGGGTAGACGGATCTGAAAATTCCCTTTGGGTAAAGCTGCTGAATTTTCAACTGAACAATACTCATGTCATGATGGATTCACTGAAGAAAAGCTTTGCCGCCCTTCCTGCCGAAGCGACCAGCGAACGTCAAAAAATTGCAGCCGCCTGGGATTCGATCGTGAACAAACAAATTAACTTTTCGAAGGATTTTATCCTGAAGCATGCCATTTCGCCGGCTTCCTATTATGCCTTGTATCAGAAATTCGATCAGGATAATTTCATCCTGAATCCGGATAACGATTTGCATTCTTATAAAGTCGTCGCCTCTTCGATGAAAGCGATGTATCCGGAATCGCAATATACGAAAGCGATCCTGAATCATTTGGACCAAATCAACAAGGCGATCCAAAACATGAAAATAAAACAATTGATCAACAACAGCGAAGGATCACTGCCGGAAATCCATCTTCCGAATGCACAGGGGGACACCATTGCCCTTAGTTCGCTGAAAGGGAAATATATATTGCTCGATTTTACTGTCTTGAACAGCAAAGACGGAGTCGGCTATATTCAAGAAATGAAAAAGATCTACAACAAATTTAAAAACCGGGGAGTTCAGATTTATCAGGTTTGTCTGGATCCGAACAAACTTGCCTGGCAAAGTCTCGTAAAACAGTTGGATATCAATTGGATTTGTGTCTGGGATCCGGATGGTTTGAAAAGCCGTGCTGCTCAGATGTGGAACATACAACGTGTACCTGCCAATTATATTATCAACCCTAAATTTGAAATTGTCGGGAAAAATCTGGCAGGCCAACGCCTGGAAGACCGTTTGAACGACCTTTTAAAATAATTTAAAATTACTCACCCCAAGAGCGAGAAAGAGGCAGAATCGATGAAAATCAGTGAGCGAATCCCCCATACAGAGCATACCCTCCGGCTCCAGGCTGGAAAAAAGGTTTATTTCGTTTCCGATGTCCATCTGGGTGCTCCTGTATTGGATAATGACCGGGAACGGGAAAACCGCCTGATCCGTTGGCTCGACACCATACGTCCGGATTGTGGCGAGTTGTTCCTGCTCGGGGATATCTTCGATTTCTGGTTCGAATACAAGCGGGCAGTACCCAAAGGGCATGTCCGCTTTCTGGCCAAGATATGCGAGTTTACGGACCAGGGCATACCTGTACATTTCTTTACGGGTAATCACGATATCTGGGCATTCGGTTATCTCCCGGAAGAATGCGGCGTGATCCTACATACTCACAATGAAATTTTCAGGATAGCCGGTAAGCGTTTCCTGATCGGACACGGAGATGCACTGAACCCACAGGATAAAGGATATCTATTCCTCTACCGTATTTTTCACAACCGTTTTTTACAACGGTGTTTCAGATGGCTACATCCGGATATCGGAATCCTGATTGCGCGGAAATGGTCGTCGCATTCCCGTCTGGAAAACGGCAAAATCGAAGCCGATGCATTCCGGGGAGCGGAAAAAGAAGAGATCGTTCGTTTTTGCCGGGAAGTGCTGCAAGGACAACATTTCGATTATTTCATTTTCGGACACCGGCATCTGCCTATCGATTTTACTCTTTCGCCAAGCAGCCGCTATATCAACACAGGGGACTGGATCACCTATTATAGTTTCGCCAGTTTCGACGGTCGGGAAGTAGTGCTCGAGACCGAAGATAAAAATCAGGATTTTCACTTTGATTTATTGTAAAATTATCTTAACTTACATACACTTAATCTTAAATCTGCGGTGTCATGTTAGTGAAGATATTTAGTGGTGCCGTCAATGGAATCGAGGCCACAACCATTACGCTGGAAGTTAACATCCTGAACGGTGCTAAATTTATCATTGTGGGCTTACCGGACAATGCGGTAAAAGAAAGTCAGCAACGGATCGATTCGGCCCTGCGGGAGATCGGTTCCCGGATTCCGGGCAAGCGGGTAATCATCAATATGGCGACTACAGCCTGCCGATGTCAAAAAGGAAGGCTCTGCTTATGATCTCCCACTCTGTATCGGTATTCTGGCTGCCAACGAACAACTCTCGCCCGAAGGGCTGGAGAATTTTATGATGTTGGGAGAATTATCACTCGACGGAAGTTTGGTGGCGGTAAAAGGGGTACTTCCTATCGCTATCAATGCCAGGAGCGAGGGTTTCAAAAGCATTATCGTGCCGTTGGAAAATGCAAACGAAGCTGCTGTAGTCGAAGGTATACACGTCTATGGTTTCTCCCATATCCGGGAAGTCACCGATTTTCTGAACGGCAAACAGCAGGCAGAACCGTTCACCTTCGATCCGACCCTATCGGAAGTAACCAACGATCTTCTTTATGATTTTAAAGATGTGAAAGGGCAGGAAACCGTCAAACGGGCTTTGGAAATTGCAGCCGCCGGTGCTCACAACCTTCTGATGGTAGGAGCACCCGGCTCGGGGAAGACGATGCTTGCGAGGCGTTTACCGGGAATACTCCCTCCGATGACTGTCGAAGAGTCGCTGGAAACCACAAAAATTCATTCCGTCGCGGGAAAACTATCCCGGAATTGTTCGCTGATTACGACCCGGCCTTTCCGTTCACCCCATCATACGATCTCTCCGATAGCCCTGATCGGCGGAGGAGCTTTTCCTCGTCCCGGTGAAATCTCTCTCGCTACGAACGGTGTTCTTTTCCTGGACGAGCTCACTGAATTTCAGCGCAATGTTTTAGAAGTTATGCGCCAACCCCTGGAAGACCGGAAAATTACCATCAGCCGGGCCCGCTACAGTGTCGATTATCCGGCCAATTTTATGCTGATCGCTTCCATGAATCCTTGTCCCTGTGGTTATTATAACCATCCGACTAAAGAATGTACCTGTTCGGGAAGTGCGATCCAGCATTATTTATCCAAAATTTCGGGTCCTCTGCTTGACCGGATCGATATGCATATCGAGGTTGTCCCGGTAGAACTGGAAAAAATTGCCGGAATACAAGAAGCCGACCCTAGTAGCGTAGTCCGGGCAAGGGTGATCGCTGCCCGCAACATTCAAACGGAGCGTTTTAAAGATTATCCGGGTATCTACTGTAATGCCCAAATGTCCCCGCCTCTGCTGAAACGCTTTTGTCCGTTGGATAAACAATGCCTTTCTTTATTAAAAATGGCGATGCAGAAATTCGGACTTTCTGCACGGGCTTATGACCGGATTATCAAACTCTCCCGGACAATTGCCGACCTGGCAAGTTCGGACCATATCCTGCCGCAACATATAGCGGAGGCTATTCAATACCGAAGCCTGGACCGGGAATCGTGGGGGAGTTAAGTGCGTATTTGAGACACTAAAGGCATCGGACATTTCAAGTCATGAATGGCAGAAAATAGCACATAAGAAACTGTTTAACAATGAAATGCCCCCCAAAATTGGGCACAAAACTTTTGGGGTACTTCAATTAGGTTGTTAGCCTCTTTTTTATCAGTTTGAAGACAAGACTTTTCGTATATCGTCGATACCCGGATTTGTTTTCACAATTTCACCCTGCGGATCTATCAGAAAAACGGTAGGTACCTGGCTGAATTTATAGGCCTGACGTACTTCGCTGTCTTTGAATCCTTTCAGATCCGCCAGTTGTGTCCAGTTGACCTGATCGGTTTTTATTGCTTCCAGCCATTTCTCTCTGTTATCGTCCAGAGAAACGGAAATCACTTCCAGTCCTCCGGCTTTGAGTTCCGGATAAAGCTTGAACAATTCCTTGTTCTTTTTCCGGCAGGGGGCACACCAGGAAGCCCAGAAGTCCAGAAGGACATATTTTCCCCGGAAGGAAGACAAGCGTATGGGTTTGTTGTTGGGATCCGGTAATTCGAAATCAGGAGCCACCCCCGTCAGTTGTCTGTTTTTCAGATTGTTGTAAGAATTGATCAAATGGGTCTTCATGGCATTCTCGGGCATGTTATTCCCTAAAATCTCCATTACTTTGGTAAAAGCATTGTAATCATGTTCCAGGAATAGCAGGGTTTCCTGAGCCAGGTATTGGGAAATTTCAGTACCCTTGAAATCCTGAATTCCTTTCAGGATATAATCGTCTTTCGCCTGAAATTTTTCTCCCAGTAGTTCCGACCTCTGAGCTTTTACCAGAATGTCCGAGATGGTGTCATAGCCTTCGCACAACCGGTTGTATTCATCCGTCAGGCGGTCCAGTTCTTTCCGGAAAGTGATAAAACGGTTTTGTAAAGAATTGGCATCATCTGAAATGAAATAATACTTATCGTTTTCCCGAATCAGGGTATAATTTTGATTTTCTGCAAACAAAGGAATATCTATGTAATCTTTTTTCAGACGGACTTCTAACATTTGGCCGGGTGTAATATCACTCTTTATCAGAAAACTGCCGTCTTCATTCAGCACTCCCGAAAGGATAGCACTGTCACCTTTCCCTTGCGGAATAAAAACATCTATAGTCTTACTCTTTAATGTCTGATTGAATTTACCACTGACCTGAAAACTGGGCTGGGGGTGGCAAGCCACTACCCCAAGCCATAGAAATAGATAAATGAAATATTTCATGGATGAATTAATTTAAGTATTTCGCCACTTTTTCGCCTACTTCCGTACCCCTTAATCCCTTTTCAAGTATAATTCCTTCCGGAGAGATCAGGATAATAAACGGAATGCCGTTAAAATTGTAGAGTTTACCGGTAATGTTTTTGGGATCGTTTAACTGCAGGTAGTCCAATTGCTCTTCTTTTACAGCTTTTTGCCAGGCTGCTTCGGAGTTGTCGATGGATACTCCGATCAGTTGCAGTCCCTTATCTTTGTATTCTGCATAAACCTTTTTCAGGTTCGGAATCTCTTTCCGGCAGGGACCGCACCAGGAGGCCCAAAAGTCGATCAAAGTATATTTTCCCCTTAATGAAGACAGTTTCGTGAGCTGCCCGTTCAGGTCTTTCAATTCAAAATCCGGAGAGGGCTGACCGATTTCACACCCCTTTTCCAGGTTTATTTTTTCCTGCATTTGGATAAGGCCGTAGCAATTCCGGATACTGGGGTCGAATTGTTTCAGTAACTCTTCGAGTTCAGGGGCTGACCTGTAATTGTTATACTGGTAAATGATCAGTGCCAGGGCTTTACTTTTTCTCATCTGTGGTATCAGAGTCAACAGCTGCTGAGATTCTGATTTTTGCAAAGAATCGAGCTTGTCACCGGCTGTTTTAAGGACATCCAGATTTTCTTGTGTCTGAGAAACTCTGTTGTATCGGTCGAATGCTTTGTTGTAAGCCACGGAAGCCTTTTCAAGTTCCTCCCTTACCGGCAGATTGCGGAAAATATTTTCATACTCGGCCATCATTGGAGAACCTTTAATGTAATTCTTCGATACCTGTTTGTCTTTTATCACTGCACTGATTTCAATATCCGGTGAATCGGCGAAAAGAAAGAGGGTCGGAATGGACATCGAAGGTCCTAATGGGCCTACAGACGGAACATAAAGAAAATAGTAACTGCCATCTCCGGTTTCCAGATTGACTGTAATTTCAAATTTGTCATTTTGAGCATTCACTTTTGCAATCTCTTTCTGGATTGAATTGAGAAATACAATTTCGTTATTGCCTAAGCCCTTGACAATTCCATGAATTTTTACTTTTTCAGGAGCCGCACTTAAAGATATAACTGTAGTCAGGAATAATATAGTAAAAAGGATTAATTTCATATGTGGAATATTAGAAGGAGGGTGTGTCAAAATGCGTGTTTCGATAAATTATATAGTTGCAATTTATTGATAATCAATATTGAAAAGCCACTAAAAATACGAAAATTTGCATTTTGACACACCCTCTTGTTCGATGTTTATCTGGGATTATCTACGATATTGCTATTCAGGCTTCTCACTTTGGGAGCAATGGGGAAGAGGTATTGATTGGAATTGGGGACGAGGGTAAACGTTTGGTCTTTAAATACCCTGGTCACCGTTTTTGTATAGATACCTTCTTTAGCCAGACGTTTCATATCGAAAAACCGCATTCCATGGAAAGGAAGTTCACGCTGACGTTCCTGAAGTACTGTTTCCAGCAATTTGCTGTCAGGGACATTCAAAGGCTGATAGGGAGCTATGATCCTGTTTTTTCTCAACTGATCCAATACCTGCAGACATTTATTATCCCCTTTACGGGCCATACATTCGGCTTTGATCAGTAGCATTTCCGGAACACTGATGTTGTAATCCAGTCCCTGCAGATAAGTTGGGTTTTTATCAGACCGTGGTTTTCCACCTCTGTCCAAGCGGGTGAAATTGAATTTGTAACGTAAATCCACCAAAGTGTCATAACAGGCAACCTGCTCGTCACTCAGCTGATGGGCTGAATTTAATGTAGAGAAACCACAGCCTCTGTACATCAAACATTCCGGAGATACCCGGTAATTTGCCGGGTGGTTGTTAATGCCGGAATATGGCCTTTCCGGATTTTTAAAACTATATGTATTGTAATCCAATAATGTACTATTTTGCTCCAGTGCCAGATTTGCACTTTTGAGTGCATTATCGAAATCCCCGAGGGTAAGATAAATTCTGGCTGCCAGGGCATATCCTCCTCCTCTGGAAATCCGGTATTCATTCGTCACTTCTTCTGCAAGGTATTCTGGATGTGCAATATCCTCGAGCATTTGTTTTACCACCTCGGCTACCGTTGCTCTTGACAACTTGGCTTCCAGGTCGGAATCAAGACGTAAGGGGACACTCAGATCTTTATCAGCAGTTTTCGGGTCGTATGCTTTTCCATAGCAGTTATTCAGGAACCAATAATAGTAAGCCCGGTTAAAACTGGCTTCTGCTTTGATCCGTTTCCTGTCTGCCTCATTACCGTTAGCTGCTCCGTCTATGCGTTCGAGAACCAGATTGAACGTATAGATTTTACTGTAAGCATTATTCCATACATTGTCATCTTCTGTTGCAGTATAGAAAGCATCCTGCCATAGGTATGCTTTGCCTGTCGACCTGGTAAAGAAAGAGGTGACAGTAGCTTCATTCAGGGTGATATTATCTCCACACATATCAACAAGGGGGTAGGCTCCGCTCGGATGACTGGGATCAGCCATCATTTCGTCGTAATCCTGTAAATTCTGGGGTAATAACTTCCCTTTCGGGGTGACATCCAAGAAATCGTCGCAACTACAAAACAGGCCTGCGATTAATGTGTATATAAGTAATTTTTTCATTTTCGTTTGTTTTAACGTTAGAATTCTACTCTTAAACCAAAGGTAAAGGAGGCAGGTTCGCTGAGGCTAAGGGTTCCATGTACCGGGTCAACGAATTCCGGATCGATCTTTTCTTTGTTCTTGGTCCACATCCACAAAGTATTGGCTTGTGCTGTAAGGCTGATCCTTTGGAAAGGGGTAGATTTGATCCAATTTTTCGGTAATTCATAGTTTAACAGGATCTCACGCAGACGGATAAAACCTCCTTTGCGGATACTGTTGGAAGAATACTGGGCGATGTTGGCCCGGTTTTGGGTATAATGTTCCCAAGTCAGCATTGCAGGAATATCCGTGATATTTTCATCTCCTTCTTTTTTCCAGCGGTTAGCCACTAAATTGCTCAGATCGGTATTTTCCAGTGGGTTCATGCTCGGGTATTCCATACGGAATACATGCCCGAAGTTATAAATGAAGGAAAACATTAAAGTGATGTTTTTATATTTAAAATCAGTGGAAATACTACCGTTGTATTTAGGCAGATAAGTACCGCTGCATTCCAGAGATTCCAGGGAGATCTCTTTTGTCTTATTGCCTTCAGCATCGAAAGTCTGGGGATCACCGGTATTGTCGAGTCCTGCCCAACGATAACTCCAGATAGCTTCACGTGCATAACCTTCAACAAACCGAGTAGTTCCTGATGGACGGTTGTATTCCGGTGCTCCGTCTGAAATGTTGTTCTTTACAATCTTATTTTTATTATAGCCAAATACGAAATTCAGGTTCCAGTTGAACGCAGCTGTTCGGATCAGGTCTGTATTCAGCATGATTTCCACACCCCGGTTACGCATATCAGCAGCATTGATTTTGGTACCGGTGAACCCCAATGTCGGGTCGAGCATGACATTCCCTAACAGATCATAGCTATGTTTGTCATAGTATTCTACCGAAAGGTTTAGACGGTTGAATAATTCTGTTTCCACACCGATATTCAGAGTTTTCGTACGTTCCCATCTTAATTTCGGGTTAGGTGGATTTTGTACCCGGGTATAGTATCCGCCGAATACATTGCTGAAATAACGTCTGGCCACAAGTAGGGGCGTTGTTGCTCCGGAACGGTCAAAGTTTCCGGTCAGACCGTAAGTGATTCTCGGAACCAGACGGTTAATCACTTCCGAATGGAAGAATTTTTCTTCCTGTACATTCCAGCTGGCTCCGACAGACCATAATGGATTACGGCGGTATTTCTTGTCTGCACCGTATAAATTTGACTTGTCGATACGGAATGTTCCGCTGAGGGTATATCTGCGGTCGTAAGTATATACCAGTGAACCATAGAATGATACTTCCCGGCTATCGTTGAAAGAAAACCTGTCGTAGTTGGCAGCATCGTAATAGTAGGTCCTTCCGTTCCACCAATTGACTCCGTTATTGGCTATTGTCGCCTGATCGAATACCTGCCAGGTTTGTAATTCATCATTATAGCCCAGTTTACGGGTTTGTGTGGACTGACTGGTATGTTTACGCATATCGAATCCTGCAATAGCATTTACGTAATGCTCTTCGTTTGCACCGAACATTTTATTCAATGAGAAACCGGCTTTGAAAGAATGGGTGGTTCCGTTGACATTCCTCTGATCTAATACATTCCCATTGGGAAGGTTGTATACTAATTTATTGTTTTCCTCAGATGTGAATTGATTGATAATATCTTTTCTGATGGAATAGGATTCCTGGTCCTGAAGGTTTTTGTTTTCTTCGTGAGTCCTTTCGTACTGATAATCGGCGGAAACTTTCAATCCATCGATGATATTAACATCGAGGCCGAATTTTGTACGCACACTGAGTGAATTGGTTTTGTCATTGGCCAGGTCAAGTTCGTCCAGAATATTATAACCATTGTCTTTGTATCCCAATTCCATCAGACGCTGATTTTCCACTATGTTGAAATTGCTATAATCCTGTATACGTTCTCCTGTTTTTTCATCGGTAAGCATCTGATAGGGTAAGATATTCTGAATGGAACTGCTGATATCAGTATAACCGTTGTTGATTTTGTCGTAAATTACGTTGATATCGGCACGCAAGGTTAATTTCGGATGGAGTTCATAGCTGTTTTTAGACATGATATTGATAGACTGGTCTTTATCTCCTTTATAACCGGAATGTGAGCCCATGTAGTTGGCTGAGAGGAAATAAGTCAGTTTATCACTTCCCCCGTAAAATGCAAGATTGTGATGCTGTGTAAAAGCATTCCGCAGTAATTTGTCTTTGATTTGTTGTTTGTTGGACTTGCTTCCGATGGCATTCAGCCGGTTCAGTAAGCCTTCCCGGTCGATCTTTCCTTGTTCAAAGTCGAATATGGCTTCATAAGAAGGAGAATATCCGGAAGATGATCCATCGAAAATATAGCTCCCGATCAATTCTTTATCGAATGCTTCCAGGTCGTAATCGACAATTGTTTTACCGTCGGCACGTCTGAGGTCATCGTAATCGAATTTGCTGCTGACCTTGACATTTCCGGAATAAGAGATACGTGATTCTCCTTTTTTCCCTTTTTTGGTTTCGATAACAATAACGCCGTTTGAAGCCCGGGCTCCCCAGATCGCAGCGGCAGCAGCATCTTTCAATATGGAGATCCGTTCTACCAGGTCCATATTCTCAGGCAGCTTGTCTACTTCAAAGCCATCGACGATGTATAATGGTTTAGTGCCGGCATTGATAGAACTACCTCCCCGGATACGAATGTCATTTTTATAGACTGTCAAGCCAGGTACAGCCCCCTCTAACAGCCGGTCCAGTCCTATACTGCTTCTGAGTTCGATGGTTTCCGGTTTTAGTGTAGAGAAGGAACCGGTAGTATTGATTTTACTCAGGGTCTGATAACCGGTACATACTACGTCGTCCAAAGTCTGGCTGTCTATCAAAAGGGTCACATCGTAGACTGTTTTATTGGGTATTAATTTAACGCTTTGTGTTTTCATTCCGACAAAAGAAAATTCCAGGGTTGCAGTTTCTGCATTCGGGACTGCAATAGAGTATTTTCCGTTAACATCTGTCGCGACGCCAATAGATGTTCCTTTTATCAACACCGTTACTCCCGGTAGACGCTCTCCTTTTTCATCGAAAACCTGCCCGGACACCTTCACGGATTTTTGTATGACTTCCTTAGCTTGACGTTCCCTGATCACGATTACCCCCCTACTCACCTCATAACCAAAATGTGTACCCTCGAAGATTCGATTCAAGACCTCCTTGACCGTAACTTTTTCCAACTTCATATCCTTACAAGAAACATCTCTCAACACATTTTCGTTATAAAGGATATTCACCCCACTCTGATCCTTAATCTTCATCAACACGCTACTTAATGTTTCTGAACGTGTTTCCAAAGAAATCATCTTGTCCTGCGCACTCGCTGAAGTTGGTAACAGAACAACAAATCCAACCATCAGAAAATAAACCAAACGCATAACTAAAAATTTTTTTCTCCAACAAAGGGATGACATATAATCATCCAATCGTTTTTTCTTCATAAATTTGCTAAACATTTTATTTGTATTAAATGAATAATATGTAAACGAGAGGGTATAAGATAGTTGGTAGCTTGTTATACCCTCTTTTCTTTTATTAATTTCCTTTCCGTATATATACCGTTCGGTTCTTTACTTCAAATTTCACATTTACCCCAAGTTCAAAAAGAGAAAGAAATTCTTGTATACCTGTAAATCTATCCAGGTTTCCAGAAAATTCTAACGCTTTCAAAGTACTGTCTTCAAACACGACTTCCACGTTATACCATCGTGATAATGTCTTCATAATCATGTCTAGCGTCTCCCCCTGGAAGGATAAACGGTTATCTTTCCAACCGGTATAATGATTTACATTTACTTTCCGAACGATCGATTGCCTATTTTCTTTTTCAAATATCAGCTGTTCCTCCGGTTTCAAAATCACAGACGGGTTTATTTCATCATCAAATTTCACTTTACCATTTACCAAGGTTATAACCAGCGCTGTCTCATCCGAGTAACATTTCATATTAAACTCCGTTCCTAAAACTTTTATATCTCCTAAATCGGTCTTTACAACAAATGGAGCTTCTGCATTTTTTACGACTTCGAAATAAGCCTCTCCTTTCAATTTCACCTCCCTCATATTTCCAGAGAAAGCCAATGGATATTCCAGGCGGGAATCGGCATTGAGCCAGACGCGTGTACTATCGGACAGGGTTAATAAATACATGCCTCCCCGGGGGACAATCAGTGTATTGCTTGCTTCTGTATCGGAGGTAACCGCTTGCCGGCGGGTATATTCCAATCCGTTCGAATCAGCAGTGATCCACATGCCGTTTTTCTCCTGCAATTTTTGGTTTTGTTTTCCGAGTAGGATCTCTTGTCCATCAGTTTTCACCAATATTGCTTTCATTTCTGCCGGACGGAGTTCTGCGGGCTCCCGAGTGGTGACGACAGGTTGAACTTCCGTTTCCTGCCTGAAGAAATACAATAACCCGCAGGCTATCACCAAACAGGCTGCAACACTAGTCCGGACCAGATACCGCAAGTGTTTTTTTCTGGTTTCCCGGCTTTTCATCTGCCGGAAAGCGTCATGGCTCCGATAGCGCTCCCGGGCCTGTAGTTTGGTCATCAAATAATCGGCATCCTGTAAATTTCCGACCAGTGGGTCCTGTCGGGTTCCACTTGCTTTTTCCTCACCCAATAAACCGGACAACGCCTCTTCTACGGCAACTTTCGAACGGTCTGTTATTTCTTCCCATTTCATGTTTTCTGGTTTAAAATCACTAACAGACACCACGACACGGGAAACGGGTGACAAAAAATGAAAAAAAATGTGTTAATAACCGAAAAGCAGAGGCAAAACAATGGCCCACAATTCGCTCAGTTGCTCACGCAGAAAATGGTAGGCCCTTTTTTTCTGGGTCTTTACGGTATTTTCCGAGATACCGAGCTTTGCAGCGATCTCTTTTACCTTTTCGCCTTTCATACAAAGTAAAAGGATCTCCCTTTGTTGCTCAGGTAAACCGGAAACGACAGTATAAAAGCGGGTAATGGCTTCTTCTTCTAAAGCCATTGCCATTCCTTCTTCCTCATCTTCGAGGACCCTATCCATCCATTCTTCGTGAAGTCTCCGGGCTCTTTGCTGAGATCGTACAAAATTGAGTGAAGCGTTGTAAACAGAACGGTAAAGATAGGAGGTAATAACTTTGATCTCCCGGAAACAGACGGAAGAATGCCAGAGGCGGACCAGACATCCTTGTACAATGTCTTCTGCGGCATTCTCGTTCCGGGTAATCCTGGCGGAATAACAACATAAAGGGGCATAGAAATATTGATAAAGCTCATCCCAGGCCTTATCTTCCTTACGGTTAACTCCTTCTAAAAATTCCACCCGTTCCATTGCAGAGCATATTTCCCTACAAAACTAAATAATTATTTCAAAGAATCGAAAATGCGTTATCCGGAAATAATCGATAATCTTGTTTCATTCGACACACCCATAGCTAAAGACAAGAGCAGGAGGAAAAGTAAAACCATTCGATAGCAAAAAAAAACTACAAGATTTTTCCTGTAGTTTTCATTTTCACTATTTTATGGATAGTATCGGCAACAATCGCTTTCTCCGTTTTCCCTGTTTTATCCGTTTAAACCGTAAATCACACCCGGCTCAAAATATCCTCCAAACCTTCGAAATGGTTTTTATAGTCTTCCAGAGCCCGGCGAATCACTTCATAAGCTTCTTCCCTGCCATAAACATGAGTAATCTCGACCTTACGCTGGCCTTCTTCACCCGGCATATCTTTATAGGTGAGGAAATAGTGTTTCAAACGGTCGACGACAATGTGCGGTAATTCGGAAATATCATTATATACGTTGTACGTAGCGTCGTGTTTCAACACAGCAATGATTTTATCGTCTGCCTCATTACCGTCGAGCATCCGGAAGCCACCGATCGGACGTACCCGGGCAATGATATCTCCGTGCGAGATAGTTCTTTCTGTCAGCACACAAATATCCAAGGGGTCACAGTCGCCCTGAATATCTGTCCGCTGCGTTTGCTGCATCGCATATTCGGCGACCAAACCACCGCAATAACTTTGCGGGATAAAGCCATAGAGAGCCGGTACCACATTCGAATACTTCTGAGGACGGTCGATCTTGATGTATCCGCTGACTTTGTCCAATTCATACTTTACTGTATCTGTAGGTACCATTTCTATAAATGCAGTAACCACTTCCGGAGCATCGTCACCTACTTCCAAACCATGCCAAGGATGTGATTTATATCTCAATCCCATCAGACGAGCTATCGGGTCGTTAATCTTATTACCCATATTACTTTTGTGTTAAATTTATTTATTGGTGTTAAATAATGCTTGTTCGATATATTCAATCAAAATATGAATGATTTTGATGTGTATTTCCTGAATACGATCGCTATACTTATTCCAGGGTACTACGATAGTTATATCACATTTTTCTTTCATTTCTCCTCCTGTCTTTCCTGTCAGTCCGATCACCTTCATTCCTTTGACATGAGCAGTGTCGATGGCCTGTAGTATATTGGAAGAGTTACCGGAAGTACTGATCGCTAAGAGCACATCTCCCCGATTACCCAAAGCCTCGAGGTATTTCGAGAAAACCGAGTCGAAACTCATATCGTTCGATACACAGGTGAAATGGGAAGGATCGGCAATTGCAATGGCCGGCAGGGCAGCCCGCTCATGACGGAAACGTCCCGTGAGTTCTTCGGCAAAATGCATTGCGTCGCACAAAGGCCCCTCCATTGCCACAACTAAACACTTTTCCCCCTTGCCGGAACATATCTACCAGCAGATCTCCGGCATTTTTTACTTGTCCGAGATTTTTCTCATCGGAAATAAAAGCTTCCAGCACCTGCTGTGCTTCTAAAAAACTATTTTTGATCAGATCCATAATTTCCTTTCCCCTCTATTTTAATATTATTCATTTTTTTCTACTTTCCACTCGACGATCATTCCCCTATCCCGCTTCAACATATGCGCAGGAACTACGGATTTAATCTCATCACAAAGCAAAGTTATCAAACGTTGTTTGGTGAAATGCCGGGAATAAATGACACTTACTTCGCGCAGAGGCTTCGTATTGGCAATAGACCTGACCTGTTTCTTTTTTTCGGGCGACATATATTGCAAGGCCAGTTCAGGAATCAAAGTGAAGCCTCCTTCCACATCTACAATCCGCATCAGCGTTTCGAGGGAATTACTTTCGAACTCGAAAGGCAGATTCTTATGCTGGCTCGCAGACATTTCACAAAGGTTGACGACCTGATTACGGAAACAGTGGCCATTTCCCAGCATCCAAATGTCAGACGTAACGATATCTTCATGCCCGACTTCTTTTTTCTTCAGCAATTCGCTATCAGGATGTGCATATACCAACATCTCTTCGTAGAATACGGGACGCTCGACAATTTTTTCGTCGTGGTAAGGGGTAACGAATAAGCCGACATCGAGTATATCACGTTTCAGCCGGCGAATGATCTCTTCGGAGACCAATTCTTCGACCTCGACTTTTACTGCCGGATATTTGCGGATATAGGGCCCGATGAAAACCGGTAACAGATAAGGAGCCAGTGTCGGTATGATTCCGATTTTCAGTGTTCCCTCGACCTCTTGCTGTTCTTCCTGAATGATCTCTTTTATCCGTTGCGTAGCGGATAAGGTCATACGTGCCTGTTCGATTAATTTTGCCCCGAGATCGGTCGGTACGACAGGTTGTCTCGAACGGTCGAAAATGATGACTCCCAGCTCATCTTCAAGCTTTTTTATCTGCATGCTTAAAGTGGGCTGGGTTACGAAACATTTTTCTGCAGCTGTAGCAAAATGACGATATTCATCGATAGCAACGATATATTCCAGCTGGGTCAGTGTGATCATTCAGGTCGTGTATTTGAGATTTTTATTCGAAAAAGTCTTTTACCTTGCGGAAAAATCCTTTTTTATTTTCGACATTGGACGGTTTCAAGAAGCTACGTTCTTTCAAATCCTCCATCGTTTTTTTATCCTCTTTAGAAAGATTTTTGGGAATCCAGACATTCACTTTGACCAACAAATCTCCTTTACCATACCCATTGATGTCGGGAATTCCTTTCCCTTTCAAGCGCAGGATTTTTCCGGGTTGTGTACCGGGTTCTATCTTCACTTTTACTTTCCCCTCGAGTGTCGGAATTTCGACGGAATCGCCCAATACAGCTTCGGGGAAACCGATGAAGGTATTATATAACAGATCGTTTCCATCGCGCACCAACTCGGGATGTTCGATTTCTTCGATCAATATGATGAGATCACCGTTTACTCCTCCCCGACGGGCAGCATTTCCTTTTCCACTCAAAGACAACTGCATGCCATCAGCCACTCCGGCCGGGATATTCAAGGTAATCACTTCTTCGGAAAGCTGAACACCTTCTCCGTTACAATGGGAACATTTCTCATTGATTATCTTGCCTTCTCCTTCACAAGTGGGACAAGTAGATGTCGTTTGCATGGCACCCAGGATGGTATTCTGTACCCGGGTGATCTGTCCGGTACCATGACAAGTGGAACAGGTGGAAAAAGAGTTACCGTCTTTTGCTCCGGTACCGTGGCAGTGGGTATCAGCAACATATTTCTTTACTTTGATTTTCTTTTCTACGCCTGTAGCCACTTCCTCCAGGGTCATCTTCACTTTCACTCTCAGGTTGGTTCCCCGATTCACCCGTCTGGCTGAACGTCCTCCGCCTCCAAAACCACCGAAGCCACCGAAACTACCGAAAATATCTCCGAAATGAGAAAATATATCTTCCATAGACATTCCTCCGGCACTGAATCCGCCACCACCGGCCGCACCGTTCAACCCTTCGTGTCCGAACTGATCA
>OGQH01001287.1_pt1 | contig 22940 bp, 36 predicted proteins | sample 1553181 | NCBI WGS metagenome assembly OGQH01 (sample SAMEA2579946, study PRJEB22360) | human gut metagenome | biome: human gut; feature: human-associated habitat; material: faeces | place: Denmark | collected 2008/2010 | reverse complement strand
ACCAAGTCTCGGCAAACTTTATGTAGCTGCAAGAGCTGTCGCCTTTAGATTCTGCTAATCCTGCTATGGCTGTTACGTTAGAGCTTAAATTAATGGTAGTTTCTTTTTGGAAGGCTCTAAAGTCTTTAACCTTTAATTGTTTAATCCACATAAATTCATCTCCTATTGGTTAACGCCGGTTGCTCTTTCAATTTCTGCGATAGTGACACTTCTTTCTGATGCTAATTGCTTTATCTTGTTGGCGTTGTTTTTTTGGTAGCCGTATCCCGTCTGATTGGCGTTAGGGGGATGCGGTTTTTTGTTTACTTGTCATTGTTTTCTATTGCTAAAGTCTGTCTATATTCTTCAGCGTCTGCCATTTCTTCAAAATCAATAGTTAATTCTTTATATTCAGCTAATTTCTCTTTGATTTTCTCAATAGGGATTTTATAGAATTCTTTATGATTGTTGACCTTGTTGAGCTTATACTTGTCGAAATAGCTGTGAAGCTCATTTTCAAGCTTGTAGGCATCGTAGCTAAAAATCAGAGCATGGACATCGAATTTAAATGGGACTGATGCACTGCTCAACTCTGAAATTCTTTCAAGCGGATCGAGCCTTCTTGTTACACCTATCTTAAAAATATCTTTACCAAAAGATCCAATATTACTTATAACGTAAACGTATCCGGCTGAAGCATTGGCGGTTCTATAATCCAATTCTTCTTTCTCTTTTTCCCGATCATCCATTTTTTTCTTTAATTCTGCAACTTGATCGTTGATATCTTTCACTTCAGCATCATTTGTAAGGTTTTTTAATTTTTCTTGCAATTCAGTAATCACATTCTCGTAATGGGTAATATCTTTGTCGATAACCTTTTTCTTTTGAGCAACTTCTTTCTGCAAGGCTTTTTCTTCTCTCTCACGTTGACGCTGCTCGCGCAGTTCTTCTTTTTCCTGTTCCTTTTTCTTTGCGTATTCATACGCCAATGCCAATTCTTCTAGTTTGGAATTCAAATAATAATAAGATATAGACACTCGAGTTACTGAAGTCAACTTGTTGATTTGTTCGTATGAACGCTCAATTCTTTTTTGGATTGAATCGTAATTAGAATATTTAACCTTATTAATGGCGGCCTCACATTCGTTGTTAAATGCCCGCAAAACCAATTTGATACTATCATTAGTCATTTTAGTTCCCTTGGCCTTGCTTCCATCTACAGTCCAGCCTTCTCTGTAATCAACAGCAGCTTTTTTTCTTATCATCTCTTTTTGATTCTTTCGAATTTCAGTTAATTTCTCTTTATATCCGAGAGACGTTGCAAAATCATATTTTGGTTCGTATAATCCGTATTCTTGCATTTCTATAGTGCTGTTAGCATTATCAATCTTTTGCGAAAGTTCATTGAGCTTGTCGGCGAGAGTTTTTTTCTCCGCGCTCAGTTTTTCAACATTAGAGTTGAGTTCGTCCAGCTCTTTCTTTTTATCGATAATTGATTGTTGAAGTTCAAAAGCATCCATTTGCTCAATAGACATTTTTGAATTCTTTAATTCCTCTAACTCTTTTTTGTATTGACCGGCTTTAAAGACGTCCAGCAATCCCATAACGATCTCTCCTTTTTATATTTCCGATAATATTTTTTCGACCACCGGGGCATAGCGTAGAGATAAATGTCTGTTCTCCAAGAAAACAACCGGATTAATGCTTTTACAATCCAAATCGTTTTCCATCAAATAGGCTTCGACCTCTTCTTTAAGCATATACTCGGTAGCCTCGGCTTCCATCTTGTAGTGTGACGGTTTAGAGCAATTGTACAAACCTGCATAATCAGTTTGCGGGACATGGCCCAGCTCATGTAGCAACACTTTGGTTTGTTCTGATTCAGGCAACGCATTATTGATTACGATAATTCTGTATGTGGGGACATAATACCCTTTGCCATCTATGCAATCAGAGTAGACTATTTTAACGCCATACTCTTTTTCTATACTTTTTAACAGAGCGCATCACCACTAATCTTTCTTGTTCTTGAGATATCCCTCGATTATGCCGCGCAGCACTTCGCGATCGTTATCCGTGATAGGCTTGCCATCATAGCTCATCACCGAATCGAGAGCTTCTTCGATCGTAGCGTTTGTCTGAGCCGCAGGTTTTCTGTCTAGCAAATAATCGATTGTTACGCCGAAATAATCGGCGACTTTTTCCAAATCTTTAGCTTTAGGGTCCGCAGTTTTCCATCTATAAAATAGATTTTTGCTAAAACCTAAATCTTCAGCAACTTGTTGCAAAGACTTATCATGTCTTTGTGCAAGTTTTTTTATTATCTCAAACGTTGTCATATCAACAATCCTCACGCTTTCTACAAGAAATTTATACGAAAGTATAAAAAATCCGTTGACAGTTTATACGAAACGTACTAAGATATCCTTGTAAGTTAATTCAAAAGAAAAATCAAAAGACAAAAACAAAGACAAAACATTTAATCTCCGCCAAGAAATTAAGAGTAATCACTTGTTTTCGTTTAATTAAGTACGATTTCATTTTATATCTTTGTATAAAAATAGTCAATAATTTTATATGATTTTTTCTATTGAAATTGCTTACGGGTGGGAGGGGGGAATATACAAGGAGGCGATTAAAATGCCAGAAACTTTAAATGGAAGGCAAAAAATCAAAGCATATCTTGACGCAAATGAGATATCGATTGCATCGCTAGCAACGATGTACGGTGTGCCGAAACAAGATTTGTCAGATTATTTAGCGGGCCGCAAGAGAAATCCGCAAGCGAACAGGGTGATTTTAAAGATCATCTCTGACTTTAAGCTTAGTTAAGGGAGGCATCAGAAATGAAGCTCAAAATTTTAGGCCAAGAAAAAATTGGCCAATATGAATTCACAGGAATCGAAGGAGGATTCGGCGAGGATAAAAGAGCAATGTTAGTTAGAGATATTGCGGTTATTCATAACTTAGAAACGAGAACCGTAAATCAAACGATTAATAGAAATATCAAACGTTTTAAAACTGGGATAGATATTCTTGATCTAAAACAAATCACACGCAGTGATGTGTTTTCAGAGTATGGATTTAACAAAGCTCAGTGGGGTAACGCTAACAACATCTACATGCTGTCTGAACGCGGCTATGCAAAGTTGCTTAAAATCCTTGAAGATGACAAAGCTTGGGAAATCTACGACGAGTTGGTTGATAACTATTTCAACATGCGGCAGGCAATCAAGGCAGACAACAAAGCACTGGTTGCCAACAAACGATTAGCGATTATGGAAGAAAATGCAAAAACGCGTAAAGCAAATTTGCTTTACAAGATTGCAATGGCTACTGAATCTCAATCTTCAGCGCAATCAATGCTCGCTTTGGCGGCTAAGGAACTGACAGGTGAAATGACTATCCCCGTCATGAAACGCAAGGAATACTCTGCTACGGAAGTAGGCGAGAAATTGGGAATCTCTGCGCAAAAAGTAGGCAAGATTGCAAATCAGCTTGGAATCAAAGCTGAACAGCCTGGTCAAAACAGATTCGGCAGATGGGCCAATTCAAAATCACGATACAGTGACAAAGAAGTTGCACAATGGCTTTATTCGGAAGACGGGCTGAATGCAATCAGAAAGGGGATGATCAAATGAACAATACTGTTATGCAGAATCTGAAAGCTGAAGTGACCATAACTATTCCAAAGGACATGGTTTTGGTCAATCGGGTCGATTATGAAGACCTGAAGCGGCAGGCTGAAGAGGTCAAAACGTGGTCCGTCGCTGATTTCAAACGGGAGTTGGATATCCCAAAGAATGTCACATGGATTAAAGAATGCCTCCTCAAGCCCAACATCAGCGAAATCAAAAGCTGGTGCACCTTAAAGGAGGGAAGTGGCGGGAGAACAGGAACTGTAATCCTGTCTACCGGGGCTAAGAAGTGGTATAAGGAATTCTTCCCGAAAATTGACTGGGAAGAAAAAATTTGCGAATAGGAGGATTTAGTATGTCGCCAATAAAAATAACGATTGATCAAGAATATGTCGAAAACTTGATCAATAGCAGAATCGATGATCTGCTTAATCAAGATTTGTCAGGCATTACATGGTCGCTCGATGAATTCCGCAAAAAGTGCTGCGGGAATAAATCCAAAGAGTGGGTAGCGCTCTATATCTTCTCGGAATTCAGCGACGAGATTACCGGGACTGATGGCTGGCTGATTCCCAGTCAAGGCAGAGGTTCACAGAACATAATCTTTGCCAAGGCTGCCAAAGAGTGGATGGAAGAGAACCGTCAGCGGATTGACTGGCGGGCTAAGTTACCAAGATAGGAGATAAAAATAATGTTTGTAAAAAATTCATCAGTAACCATTGAAACTAAAGACTTTGCCATGCTTCTGGCTATGCTGCCATCTTGTGGTTGGAAGACAATCAACGGAAAGAAAAAAAGTATGGAAATGATAAAAAGGTCATTCTATGTAGATGAGAGACTGGGAACAACGATAAATGCATACATTAATGCGTTCACCGTTCTGGAGATAGAACGAAGCAAAGGGGAAAGCCGTAACAAGCTTATTGACAATATCCGTACTCGCAATAAAGACGATGCGGAAGATATGGAAAAAGCAATCAAGGATATTGAAGAAGGTGGCAATAAATGAACGTTTTAGCAGGAATTAAACAGACGAGGAACAGAATCCTCAAGCAGTACACCGTGGCTGATATCATGGCCACAGATGACTGGTCGCTTGAGCAGTCAGTTGATACGGCGTGGAACAGATCCGAGTTGATGGACAGCCTTGAAAGACTGGACAGATGCAAGGAGCGTCTGTTTGAAGCCGCACTGAAGGGAGGCGAATAAAATGAGCGAGTATATCGGCTTAGCACGGGTTGCAACGGATGACGGCTATCACAGGCTTTGTAAATTCCCACCATTTAAACTTGCGGTAACTCGTGGCGTCAAAGTAGTTTTAAAGGAAGATGGCGTGCACTTAATCGGTGTAGTCAAAGATTGCTGCACAGTCGAACGTAACTCGGCAGAGTACTATATGATTACAAGCGCCACCGTGGGCGATCATGAAGTGCACGATTGGATTGTTGGCACAGTGAAAGAATTTGAGGAGGAAGAAGGAGGTGAATGAAATGGAAGTTGGACTTGATATACTAGGGCTCCTATTAGCCATGATAGGGGATTCGGACTGGGAGACGGAAAGTGCAACAAGGGTTGCCACTTTCCTAACGACCAGTGCATTCGGCCTGCTTGGCCACGAAGGCGGAACAGATTTAGTGGCCTATGTTTCCGCATTTCAGATTCGTGAGGCAAGTGCCCGTGGCAAAGACATAAAAATCATTACAGACATTGCAAGAAAGCAGTTTGGTGATGAGATACTCGAAAAAACTGCCTCAAAACTTGAAGAAATCGAAAAAATCAGGATGAAAAAGAGGTAAGTGATGGAGTATAAACTTGGATATTAAAAAAGCCGCCCGATATAAGGGCGGCACAGAATTAGCACGTGCTAAGTATAGCACACTTTGGGAGGAAATGAAAATGGAAATGAATCAATTACAGAAGCAACAAACACGAAGCATTACATTCAAGGCAAACGGCGATGACGTGACACTTTCTCCAAGCATCCCTCGATGGATTTTTTAGGCTAGGCCTACGTTCAAATAAAGAGGCTTGTCTTACCTCCCTAGCACATCGTACCACAGGCAAGCTGTGGTTATCTCGTGCAAAGGAGGTGACAAGCCATGAAAGAAATAATAATCATCCTCATTTTAATCTATTTAATCTTGAATAGCAATAGGGCCTAGCCTAAAAGGGCGCCGACGCAGAGAGCGTCGGCGCCCTGGGGATGATTTTAGAAAGGAGGATACTTTTTTGAAAGTTGAAAAGATACGGCGCAAAGGATTTACTGTGATAAGCAATGATGTTCTGAATAATACTGCATTGAGCTGGAAGGCTAAGGGAATCTTTGCGTACCTATGGTCGCAATCTGATTCTTGGAATTTTTATGAAGTTGAAGTACTAAAGCATTCCACTGATGGGAAGGCATCTTTGAAGGCTGGATTAAAAGAGCTTGAATCTGCTGGATATTTAAAGCGTTATCGTGTGCGAGACGGAAAAGGCTTTTTGAGAGAAAGCAAATGGATTTTGTCAGAAGAACCTATGTCCGATTATCCAACGTTGGATAATCCAACGTTGGAAAACCGTACGTTGGAAAATCGGACACTAACAAATACTAACTATAACAATACTAATAATAACAATACTAACTTAAACGAAGACGCAGTCGTTGATACTAGTTTAGTTAACATAGTGGATCAGCCGGAAGAAGAAGCAATCGACGACGACGGCTTCGGAAAGATCGTTGAATTTTACCAAGAGAATTTCGGCATGATGAGCAGCTTCCTGTACGACGATATGCGCCATACGTATAACGAATGGCAGCAACAATCAAAGGAGCCTGATCTTATCATCATCAAGGCGATGCAGATAGCCTTGAGTAATAACGTGCGCAACTGGAAATACGCATGCGCCGTTCTGCGAACCTGGGAGGATAAGCGACCGCAAAGTTTATCAGATGTCGAAGCGCTAGAGGCAGAGCACAAAAACAACAGAACTGCTAAATCAAAACACGCTAAACCAGAAAAACAGAAAACGATGGAGAACTTCGATGACTTGGCGAACAAGCAGAACGCAGGCATTGACATGAGCGAAACCTTGTCGGATATCGAATCTCTCAAGAATCAACTTTACGGATAGGAGATTGTTATGTACAGAAGAACGCATGCTGCTTCTCACTTTGGAAAAAAAGTCGTGCTTGACGGATTCAAGTTTGACTCTCTAAAAGAAGCGACGTTCTACCAACGATATATCAAGCCTAGTGGCTACAGTTTCACGTGTCAGCAACGTTTTACGTTGTTGGATACATTCACCTTAGAATTGATTAAATTGCGCCAGACGGCATATAAGGCGGATTTTGTAGTATATGACGAAAACGGGGAGTTAAAGCATGTCTACGATGTGAAGAACGGATATGACGAGTACTCAATTGATAAAAAGTCCAAAATCAAGTTTTCGTTGTTCGCTCGTAAATTCAAGGTTCCTGTTGAAGTCGTTGTCTTGAGGCCGAATCATTTCGATTCTGCCGTCATTGGGACGACTAAGAGAGTCAAACCTGTAGCTAAGCAAAACATTGATTATGACTGGCAAGATCTTTTTAAGTAGACTGGTTGCGTCTTGGCGAACAGCTGGGCGCAATCATTACCCTGAATGGGGTAAAAAAATTATCATTTCTCAATCTAGATTAGTCTGAACGTGCAGTCTAAAGTGGGCTTGGGTACTCACAACACTTTATAGCTATCACTTTAAACTAACGCGCAAATCAGAATTGCACACGGGCATCATGGCCAGCAATCGAATTGCAACGTGTGCATAGCCGACTGATTGTTCTTGAGTCGATAATCGGTTGGCTAGCCGTTGCTAGGCATAACTCCTTTAAGAAATTAGTTGTAACGTACGGATAATCAGGCTCAAGTGTGCCGGAAACGGTCCATCTCATGATGAGGAGGTTCGAGTCCTCCGCCGGCGCATTGTAAGGAGGGAAGAGGATGAAAAACTACTTAGTGACCATTAAAATCGGCAAGGTCATCACAAACAAGTTGGTCAAAGCTGAAACTGCTGAAGAAGCAGAGAAGGAGGCGCTTAGATGCGCATCACAAGAGACTACGGACTTACAAGCTCCAAATTAGAGCATGATTTGTTGGCAAGTATTGACAAAATCATGCAGGCCGATGCCAGAAAACGCAGGAAGAAAGTGTCGATGGTAAGACTTGGAAGAAAGTACAGTCATGCGTGGCATGGCCGGAGTTTAGGAGGACGAAAATGAAGTACAGAAAGAAACCAGTTGTGGTTGAGGCGGTTCAGTTCACAGATACTGAAGAATCAATTTTAAAATTATCAGAATTGGGATTAGATCCAGTCCGGATTGATTACGCTGACACAGACAGCCCGATTTTAAAAATAGAGACCCTTGAGGGATTGATGATTGCGGCAAAAGGCGACTACATCATCAAAGGAGTTAAGGGAGAATTTTATCCATGCAAGCCGGATATTTTCACAGAAACGTATGAAGAAGCAAAGGAGTGCAGAAAATATGACTCGAGAAGAATGGATTCAATTTAGTGTCATTTCGGTAATTTATGCAATTGTGCACATTACGATAGAACTGATAAAAGAAAGGAGAAAAAAGTGAGACAGGATAAATATGATTACAATGAAGCAGCACGAAGATATGCTGAGAAGCTAGACCGAATTGACAGAGCTATAGAAGAAGAGCTGCGAAAGGAATTCCTGACAAAAGCAGGCAAGATATTGCTGATTGCATCGATTATTCTATTTATGCTACCGCTGATTTTGATAAAGGAATCAGTCATGGTGGAATTACGCTTTCAGCTGGTCAGTTGTTTCGGAATGATTGCGGCAATTGCCATGATTAAGGCGGGTCGTGACTGACGCATTCAAAAGGAGTGATATTACTTGGAAGATATCTTCAAGGCAAATAAAGCATATCTTTTTCAGTATCGAAAGAAGATGGAAAAAATTCATCGGCTGGAAGATAAACTGGCGCAGATTGACAGTGATCTTATCGTGCTCAAGTCCCCAGCCATGAGCAGTGAACCTAAATCATCAGTCAAAATAACGCTGACAGACAAGCTTATTCAAAGGGAAGAGTTGGAAGATAAAATCAACACGCTTCTCAAGTATGCACGTCAGGACAGGACAGACATTACACGATGCATTGACGCTCTCGACAATCAGAAGCAGGCGTTGGTTTTGGACCGATACTTCATCGGCCTGCAGTCTCTAGAAGATATAGCGGACGATGTTAGCTATAGCTGCAGCTATGTCACCAAGCTTTACATTCAGGGCGTTCAGTCAATCAGTGTAGTTTGAGTGCAGTTGTAGTGTAGTTGAAGTGTAGTAAGAGTGTAGTTGGAGTGTATACAAAGTAACCGTGCATACATGCTATTATGATAACGTCGAAAAAGGCAAGAGATTAACACCCCCTTGGGGATACCATGCCAAGATGGTAAGCATCCCCCTGGAGTGCAAGTTAATCCCTTGCCTTTTTATATACCACCAGTGGAGGTGACAGCATGGTCAGAGCTGACAGACAAGGACAGCACAGGACTGCATTTGAGAAGAATAAGAGAAGAATATTACTGACACAAAACGTCTGTGGGATTTGCGGCAAGCCTGTTGACAAGACGCTAAAAGCTCCGGATCCATTGTCGCCTGTCATTGATCACATCGTACCGATTAGCAAGGGTGGTCATCCATCTAGTCTGGACAATCTGCAGCTGGCTCATTGGCAATGCAACCGTCAGAAATCGGACAAGCTATATGCTAGTGGATTTAAAAAGAAGCCTCAAGTAATCGGCAACAGGAATCTTCCGCAGTCACTGGACTGGTCCAGATACAGGGGGGTATAGCCCCCCCTCCACGGTCCGTCCGTGCTTTCCCGCCGTCACTGTACATTTTTTCTCGCGCGACATGAAAGGAGTAGATAAAGTGAGTGAATTTAAGGGTATGGGGTACCTGAAACGCAAGCTGGCAACCGTCAGGCCACGGGTTCTGATGAGATATAAGCAGTATGCATCTAAATATCATGATTCCCCCGTCGGACTGACTATCCCGCCTAGCGTGCGTGATCGGTATCGTGCGGTACTCGGGTGGAATGCGAAGGGTGTTGACGCTCTGGCAGACAGACTGGTATTTAGAGAATTTGCAAATGATGATTTTGGAGTAAATCAGATTTTTAAGCAGAACAATCCCGATGTGTTTTTTGACAGCGCAGTTCTATCGGCATTGATTGGCAGCTGCTGTTTTGTCTACGTCTCTGCTGATTCTGATTCTGCTGATCCTGTGCGTCTGCAGGTCATTGAAGCGTCTAATGCCACGGGTGTCATTGACCCGATTACGGGTCTGCTAACGGAAGGGTATGCCGTACTTCAGCGAGATACTGATACAGAGGCACCGCTTCTGGAAGCATATTTCACGTCGACTGAAACGTGGTATTACCCTAAAGGCGGTTCACCATATTCAATCGCCAATCCCGCTGGTATGCCGCTGCTTGTTCCGGTCATTCACAGGCCCGACGCTGTCAGACCGTTTGGTCGGTCAAGAATCACCAGATCAGGTATGTATTATCAGCGTTACGCCAAACGCACGCTTGAGCGAGCCGACGTCACGGCCGAATTTTATTCGTATCCGCAGAAATACATTCTTGGCATGGATCCTGATGCCGAACCGATGGATTCGTGGAGAGCAACGGTTTCATCTCTTTTGAGGATTGACAAGGATGATGATGGCGACCGTCCTACTGTCGGCCAGTTCACGACCGCAAGCATGGCTCCGTTTACTGAGCAGCTGAAAACCGCAGCTGCCGGTTTTGCCGGAGAAATGGGATTGACGCTCGATGATTTGGGCTTTGCGTCTGATAATCCGTCTTCAGTTGAGGCAATCAAGGCCAGTCATGAAAATCTGAGATTGGCTGGACGTAAGGCGCAGCGGTCACTGGGCAGTGGCCTGTTGAATTGCGCATATACGGCGGTGTGTCTCCAGGACCAGTTCCACTATGCACGCAGCCGTTTTGTCGATACTGAAGTCAAATGGGAGCCGTTATTCGAGGCCGATGCTAATACGCTGACGCTGATTGGCGATGGCGTAATCAAACTCAACCAGGCGATTCCGGGATTTGTGACGGGCGAGACCATCAGGGATTTGACCGGCATTCACGGCGCAGAAAACATCAATCCACAGGTTACTGCACAGTCAGAGGTGGTAAGCGATGACTGATGATGTTTTGCCGGAGTTGCTGAAACTGGTCTGTGACGAATTTGAAAAGTCATATGCTGCTAACGGGATTGTCAAACAGGTGCAGAAAAAATTGGAGAACAAATCAGCTACATATGCTGACGCTTACGAGTACGCATATGAGGTCGGCTGCATTCTCTCTGACGCCCTGACAAAACATGTAACAAACGAATTATTGCCTAACGGTACAATGTACTACAATATTGCTCAACGGCTGTTGCAGAAAACGCTGGGTACCAATTATAAACTGGTGTCTGAACTGGCGGCTGGTGTGCAGAAAGTTCTCAATAGAAAGGCGGGCTTGACCCTAGCCGCACTGAAGCCGGACATTGATCAGGATAAGGTTGATGGATTGATTGAGCGCCTGTCCAAAGGTGATTTTGAAAATGACAAGTTCGTCATGGGCAGTCCGATTGCTAACTTCACGCAATCCGTTGTTGATGACACAATTGCTAAAAACGTTGAATTCCACGCCAGCGCAGGTCTGCATCCGAAAATCGTCAGAAGATATGCTGGCAACGGCTGCAAGTGGTGTGCAAATCTGGCGGGGACGTACGATTATCCAGTTAAACAAGAGATCTATCGCCGTCACGATAACTGCCGCTGCATTGTTGAATATTTTCCGGAGGACGGAAGAGGCGTGCAGAATGCACACACTAAGGGGTGGAGAAACGAATCGAAAGTCGAACGTGAAAGGATTCGTAAATCAAAAGGCGATAATGGCTTTAGAAGGAAAGACAGCATTCAGACTGCAGCCGAAGCGGAGGCAAGGGCATTGGGATATAATCCGATTCCTACGTCGAAGGCTGTTGAGTCTTTAAGGAAAGAGGCAAGAATATGGCAAAAAGACTTGGAAGATGAAGAGATAAGGTCGATTAATAAATATACGTATAATGGCACAGATGATGATGGCAAGAAATTGTTTTTCAAAATCAATGAATTTTTGGAAGGTCGTTATTTCCCAAAAGACGAAAGAGAAAAGGAAATCATTTTGAGAAATGCAGGTTTTATCAATGAAGGTATATCGAAATTTAAACTGAAAGATGATATAATAGTATACAGGAATGATAAATTACCCCAAGAACTTAATCAGCGGTTGAATAAGTTTTTAAGTACTTCAGCTATGCCAAAGGCAGTAATAGGAAAGGTACCCAATGTGGCAATTATTGTTCCCAGGGGAAGTAATGGCGGTTACGTTGAGTTGATAGCTGATGAAGCATATAGAAAGCAGCGAGAGTTTCTTATAAACAGTGGTGCTGATTTAGAGTTAGTGAAAAAAGAGGCTGGTTTATATATTTATAAATTGAGGTGATATTTTTATGTTAAGTAAGGAATTGGCTCGAAAATATTATCAGGAACGGATTGATTCAGAATCCAACAAGCCGGATTATACCGAAGAAGAACGGCGTCTTCAAAAAGAAAGAGCAAAAGAGTTGAAGGATTATATTGAAAAACTACGTAGAGAAAAACCTGAAAGATTAAAATCTAAGCATCCGTAAGGGTGCTTTTATTTTTCCATAACGTGTTTAAGAGGTGCAAAAGATGACTATGATGTGGTTGGCTTAATCGAAATGATATTTGGCGGTTAATTAAGTTAACCGCTATTTTTATACTCTTTTTTGCCCTGTCATATGGCGTTAAACTGGGCAATACGATTGAAAGGAAGAAGGCCATGGCTGAAAAACGACTAGGCAATCAGAATCCTACTCAATCGGTAATTCTACCATACACTGAATCCTTGTCGGATGAAGCAATCGCAATATACGAAAAAACCGGACTGAAGAGCTACCCGTGGCAGAAAAATCTTGTCAAGTCAATCATGGCTGTTGATGATGATGGCTTATGGGTGCATCAGAAGTTCGGTTTTTCTATACCCCGCCGTAACGGTAAAACGGAAATCATCTATATTCTTGAACTGTGGGGCCTTAAGCACGGGCTTAACATGCTGCATACGGCGCACAGGATCAGTACTTCTCATTCATCTTTTGAAAAGGTTAAGAAGTATCTTGAAAAGATGGGTTTGACTGATGGCGATGATTTTAACTCAATAAGAGCTAAAGGACAGGAACTCATCGAACTGTATGAGACGGGCGGAATTATCCAGTTTCGTACGAGGACATCCAACGGCGGACTGGGCGAAGGCTTTGATTTTCTCGTTATCGACGAAGCTCAGGAATACACCACGGAGCAAGAATCGGCGCTCAAGTACACCGTTACTGATAGCGAAAACCCGATGACCGTGATGTGCGGTACACCGCCCACGCCCGTTTCAAGCGGTACCGTGTTCACAAAATATCGTGAAACTTGTCTTTTCGGTAAAGCTAAGTACTCTGGTTGGGCGGAATGGTCGGTGTCTGAAGAAAAGGAAATCGACGATATCGATGCATGGTACAATTCAAATCCGTCACTCGGTTTTCACTTGACCGAACGCAAAATCGAAGCCGAACTGGGTGAAGACAAGCTTGACCACAACGTTCAGCGTTTAGGCTTTTGGCCATCGTACAATCAGAAATCTGCAATTGCAGCAGCTGAATGGGATGCGCTAAAAGTTGACAGTTTGCCAACTTTCCAAGGCAAACTTTTTGCCGGTGTCAAATATGGTCAAGACGGGGCAAACGCTGCGTTGAGCATTGCGGTGCATACCGCAGATAAGCGGGTGTTTGTTGAAACCATCGACTGTCAATCAGTTCGCAATGGTAATCAGTGGATCGTTAATTTCCTAAAATCCGCTTATGTGGAGCAAATCGTGATTGATGGAGCTAGTCGTCAGAAGATCCTGGCTGACGAACTCAAGGACTATCATGTCAAAAATGTGGTACTGCCGACCGTCAAGGAAATCATCACAGCCAACTCGATGTGGGAACAGGCGATTTATCAAAAAACGCTGTGCCACGCAGGGCAGCCGACGCTTAGCAGAATTGCAACGAACTGTGATAAACGTAGCATTGGCTCAAGCGGCGGTTTTGGGTACCGATCGCAGTTTGATGACATGGATATCAGTGTTATGGACAGCGCGCTGCTGGCGCACTGGGCTTGTGCAACCCTCAAGCCCCGTAAAAAGCAGAAAGTAAGCTACTAGCTTGCTGACATTACCGAACGCACGGGAAATGCGGAGAAAGGAGACAGTGATATGTCTGAATTTAAAACAATCGAAACGCAGGAAGAACTTGATCGTATCGTAAAAGAGCGTTTAGCTCGTCAAAAAGAGAAGTACGCCGATTACGACAAGCTCAAGGAACGCGTTGAGGAACTTGAAACTGAAAATGCTGAGCTGCATTCGACGGTCGAATCATCCAAATCGGAAAAAGGCGAGTTTGACAAGCAAATCGCAGACCTGCAGGCCAAGATTTCCGGTTATGAAACGGAGAAAATGAAAACCCGCGTGGCTTTGCAGAGTGGTTTGCCACTTGAGTTTGCCAATCGGCTACGAGGTGATGATGAAGACAGCCTGAAGCGCGATGCAGAAACACTGGCTGGATACATGCAGCCTAAGTCGGCTGCTCCGTTGAAATCGACAGAACCGGCAGTTGATGATAAAGGCTGGGGCAACATGATTCACCAGCTCACAAACAAGTAAAGGAGATAGATAATATGGCTGATACACTTAACACCGGCACAACATTTTCGCCGGAACTCGTCACAGAACTCATGAACAAGGTCAAGGGCTATTCAACCCTTGCCAAGTTGAGCGCTCAGACGCCAATCCCGTTCAACGGGTCGCAGCAGTTTGTTTTTAACCTCGAAGGCAACGCTCAAATTGTCGGCGAAGGCGAAACAAAAAAGCCGGGAAAGGCAACGATTGAAGCAAAGGTAATCCGCCCGTTGAAGTTTGTTTACCAGGCTCGCATTACTGACGAGTTCAAATACTGCTCTGAGGTCAAGCAGGTAGATTACCTTCAGGCCTTTTCTGATGGATTTGCTAAAAAGATTGCGGTTGCCTTTGATTTGGCCGCAATTCATGGTCTGGAACCCAAATCGCTTACTGACGCATCATTCAAGGCGACTAATTCGATTGATGGGTTGGTAACAGCGGTTGAGTTTAATGCTAAAACACAGTTTGATGATCAGATTGATTCAATTGTTCAAACTGTTGTTGCCAACGATTACGATGTTACGGGTCTCGCACTTTCCCCTGCAGCTGGCCAGGCGCTGGCGCAGGTTAAGGTTAACGGTGTAGTTCAGTATCCTGAATTCCGCTTTGGCCAGAATCCTGCCGCATTTTACGGCATGGCATCTGATGTCAACAAGACGCTTGCCACAAAAGGCGCTACGTCCGAAAACGACTACGTGATTGCAGGCGATTTTCAGAATGCGTTCAAGTGGGGCTACTCGGAAGAAATCCCGCTCGAGGTCATCGAGTACGGTGATCCTGATCAGACGGGCCGCGACCTCAAGGCAAACAACGAAGTGCTGCTTCGTGCCGAGTCGTTTATCGGTTGGGGCGTGCTTGACGCGAAGGCGTTTGCACGTATCAAAGCACCGGCAGAATAGTCACTATAGGTTAACTAAGGGGGTGGAAGGGTGGCAAATTTTGCAACTATCGAGGATATAGAAAAGTTGTGGCGCAATTTGAAGCCTGCTGAACGCGAGCGTGCGGAAGGTCTGTTGGAGATTGTCTCTGACAGTCTGCGTGTCGAAGCGGACAAAGTGGGCAAAAATCTTGATGAACTGGCGGCTGACAGCGATGCTTATGCGAGCGTTTTAAAGTCTGTGACCGTTGATGTTGTAGCGAGAACGCTGATGACGTCAACTGATCAGGAACCGATGACACAGATGACGGAGAGCGCTTTAGGCTACTCCTACAGTGGTTCATTCCTTGTTCCTGGCGGTGGATTGTTTATCAAGGACACTGAGCTTAAGCGCCTGGGATTGAAACGTCAGAGATACGGGGTGATTGACCCGTATGCTTAAAGGAATTACAGTTATTCTCGTTGACGAGACAGAGGAATCAGAAGACCCGTTCGGACAGCCGGTTACGGTCAAGGAAGAGATTGCGGTTGACAACGTTCTGGTAGCGCCAGCGTCAACGGATGATGTTACTGCCGAGATGAGCTTGACTGGCAAGAAGATCGTGTATGAGCTAGCCATACCTAAAGGAGATTCGCACACCTGGGCCAATCGGCAGGTCAAGTTTTTTGGCCAGACCTGGCGAACTGTGGGCATTCCTCAGGAAGGCATCGAAAGCTTGATACCGCTGGCGTGGAATAGGAAAGTGATGGTGGAACGATATGAGTAAGAACCGTTTTGTACTAAACCGTGCCGGTGTTGCACAGCTGCTCAAATCGTCCGAGATGCAGTCAGGGCTTAAGGCTAAGGCTAAAATCATTCGGGAACGGTGCGGCGATGGATACGAACAGGATATATATGTCGGCAAGAATCGTGCAAACACTATGGTATATGCCGATTCCATCAAGGCAAAACGCAGTAATGCGAAGCATAATACGATTCTGAAGGCGGTGAATGCGGCACGTGATTGAACTCATTTTGAAACAGTATCTCGACAGTGTGCTTGATGTTCCCGTGCTTTTGGAGCATAAAACAGGCGTTACTGTACCGTATGTCCTGCTTGATAAAACGGGCGGCAGTGAGTCAAATCATTTGAAGAAGGCAACGGTTGCCATTCAATCGTACGGAACATCACTGTATAATGCGGCGAAGCTCAATGAGGATGTCATCCGAGCAATGGACGGGCTGACAACGGTTGAGAACGTCGGTGGTGCGCATCTTAACGGCAGCTACAATTTTACTGATACTGAAACTAAGAATTACCGCTATCAGGCGGTATATGATATTAACTATTTGTAAGGAGGTCATATAATGGCAACAACAGTTAAATATGTCACGAATGCAAAACCTAAAGTCGGCGGTGCCATTTACAGCGCTCCGACCGGGACGGCATTGCCGACTGACGCAACCAGTGCGCTTAATGCAGCGTTTAAGTGCCTTGGATACGTGTCAGATGACGGCATTCAGAATTCGGATGAACGCAAGACTGATGATATCAAGGCTTGGGGCGGTGACATCATCAACTCCGTCCAGAAGGAAAAGACGGATACGTTCAAATACACTTTGGCCGAAGTGCTGAATGTTGACGTTTTGAAGGAAGTGTATGGTGATGCCAATGTCACAGGAACGCTTGACACAGGGGTAGTCGTTAAATCGAATTCAACTGAGCTTAAAGAACACGTGATTGTCATTGAGCTGGTGTTGAGGGACAATGTGCTGAAGCGAATTGTGATTCCGCAGGGGAAAGTCACCGAAATTGGCGAAATCAAGTATGTTGACGGCGATGATGTCGGCTATGAAACCACCGTTACCTGCTTCCCCGATGACAACTCAAACACGCACTACGAGTACATTGTCAAACCAAAGGCGGGAGGTGATCATAATGCTTAAAGGCAAGACAAAGACAGGATTTGAGTACGAATTTGATGAAAATCTTTTCAAGGACTATGAGCTGGTCGAGCTGCTGGCAGAGGTGGATGATAATCCGCTCGTTCTGCCGCAGATTTTCAAAAAGCTTATCGGTGACCGCGTAAAGGATTTGAAAGATCATGTCAAAGACGAGAATGGAGTGGTTGACATCGAGAAAATGGTGGCCGAGTTCGAAGACATCATTTCCACACAGGCCACCTTAAAAAAATAGTATTCCTTGCCGCTGCCATTAACACAGATGAGGATGCGCTGATATGCGACCTGGCTGAAACGTATGGCATTTACAATTACAGACAGCTACCTGCAGACCGGGTAGCTGTTTTTTGCTATGGCTTAAGAGACGATTCGCGCATAAAAATGGCAATGGCTGACATGCGATATACGCTTGATACGCTTTTGTCTGCGGGCATTCTAGACAGGTTAAGCATTCTCATCTGGCAAAAGACGGAAGACGCTCAGCAAAACCGCAACAAGCCTGTTAGCTTGACTGATATACTGACAGGAAATGCCGAAGAAAGCGTCGGATTGTCATTTGCCAGCGGTGAGGAATTTGAAAAGGAACGCAACAGAATTTTGAAAGGGGTGGAAGCTGATGGCGATTGAGCTCGGCAAAGCTTATGTGCAAATCGTGCCATCTGCACGGGGCATCAGTGACGGAATTACTAAAGCTGTTGTCCCTGCTGCTGACGAAGCCGGTGCCACTGGTGGACTGCACCTCGGTAAAAGATTAGCTGCGGTTGCAACAGCTGCAATTGCGGCTGCCGGTATCGGTAAGGCGATCGCAGCTTCGATTGCAGAGGGCGGCAAGCTGCAGCAGTCAATCGGCGGTGTAGAGACGCTGTTCAAGAGCTCGGCAGGTATGGTTAAGCGGTATGCGCAGGAAGCGTACCGGACAACCGGTGTGTCGGCTAACTCATACATGGAAAACGTAACCAGTTTTGCGGCGTCCCTTGTTTCGTCGTGCGGTGGTAACACGAAAAAGGCCGCAAAACTGGCCAATACCGCAATGACTGACATGGGCGATAATGCCAATAAAATGGGCACTGACATGGAACTAGTTCAGGAAACGTATCAATCTCTTGCCCGTGGCAACTATGAAATGTTGGACAACTTGAAACTCGGTAGAAAAACCATAGCCGAGTATAAACCTAGTGAAAACGGTGAAACTCTAAGTTTAGCGGCTTAGACAATACCGTGCCAAGCCTAGAATGGGAAGGTGTAACGACTATCGAAACAGAGAAAACACCTGAAAGGGTGTTTTTTTAATGGAGTAGAGTAGGATTCAAGCGAATCCGAAGCGCTAGGGTGCAAGATTATATGCACAAAAGATAGTCTATTCTGCATGGTGACATGCAGCAGCCCTAAACGGGCGGTCATGAAGTAGCGAATCATGGCGAATACGTACCTAGTATGGTGGTACTAAATCCGAAATGGAACGACTGATGAAGGACGCTGAAAAGCTGACGGGGGAACACTACACTGTCGGCGATTTTGGCGATACTGTCAAGGCAATCCATGCGGTTCAGGAACATCTTAAGATTACGGGTACAACGGCCAAGGAAGCATCAACTACGCTTCAGGGGTCATTCAACTCGATGAAGGCTTCGTTTCAGGACGTTCTTGGCAATTTATCTGACGGGGAACTGGATATCACGCCATCGCTTAATGCTTTGGCGACAACCACGTCTAATTTCCTGTTTAACAATTTCTTGCCGATGGTCGGCAGAATTTTTAAGAATCTGCCTGGCGCGATAGGTACGTTTATCCAGGCGGCGGCTCCCAATGTTCAAAAAGGAATTCAAGGGCTGTTTTCAAATCTTGGCGTTAAAATCGATTTTTCGAGCATTACGTCAAGTTTTTCCAAAATCACAACGGCAATTCAGCCGGTTGTCAATACGATTAAAAACAGTTTTTCGCATTTGAATTTTAGCGGATTGCAGTCACTCGCCAATGCGATTCTGCCGGCGGTTTCGGCCGGTTTTTCTTCATTCGTTTCGGTCGCAGGTCCTGCTGTCAGCGGCGTGGTCAAATCATTTGCGTCATTGTGGAATGCGGCTCAACCGTTAGTCAGCGTTATTGCTGGTGCGCTTAAACCGGCATTCCAGGTTTTGGGCGCATTCTTAGGCGGTGTGTTCAAGGGCGTTTTGAGCACGATCAAGTTTGCTTTCGACGCGCTCAAAGTTGTTATCCAGGTCATCACGCCAATTATTCAAGTGATTGTTAATGTGTTCAAAGCATTTTCGCCAGTTATTACAATGTTGGCAAGTTTTATCGGGCAGTTAGTCGGTCAGTTCGGTGGTCTGGGCGGTGCAGCTAAAACGATGAAGAACGTTGTCAGCACTGCGTGGAACGGAATCAAGGATGGTGTAAAGCTCGCTGGTGAAGGAGTCAAGGGCGTAGTCAACGGTTTGAAAATCGCATGGAACAGTTTGAAGTCTGCCGGTAATGCCTTGCGGAGTGCAGTATCAGGAGCATGGCATGGATTAGGCAGCGTTGTTTCTAGCGTATCCGGCGGTGTACGCGGAGCCGTCAGTGGCGCTAAGGCAGCATTTAGCGCATTCGGCCGTGGTGTCTCCAACGTGTCTGGCGGCGTCAAGGGTGTTTTGGGCGGTGTTAGGTCTGCATTTAACGGATTGCGGAACATCAATTTATGGCATGCCGGTGCAGCTATCATGAACGGTCTTCTGAGCGGTCTCAAATCAGCTTGGGGAAGCGTCAAGCATTTTGTAAGAGGTATTGCCAAGTGGATTAAGAAACATAAGGGACCTATCAGCTATGATAAAAAACTGCTGATTCCGGCCGGCAATGCAATCATGGCCGGGCTTAACGGGGGACTGGTAAACGGATTTGAAAACGTTAAGTCAACCGTGCTGGGCATGAGTGGTACGATTGCTGATACGCTGACTGCTAATCCGGTTGCTACATTAGCCACCTCCGGGAACATTGAAACAGGTACTGCCCCGGGTGGTACTACGCCGGTTGTGATAAACCTGACGCTTGGCAGCAGTGATTTCCAGGCATTCGTTGATGACATTTCCAAAGCACAGGGTACTAAGACGCAGTTCCAACGTGCGTATAAATTCTGAAAGGAGTGGTGAGTGTGAGATCACAGGTGGCATTTAGCTATGGTGGGCAATGCATTGATACCGCAATAGCCGACTTTGACACGCTTGCCGTTTCAGGTCGTGGTAATTTTACAACTGCGGTCAATTCGACTGATTTAGCCAGTGATGGTGCTAAATACCTAAGTTCGCGCATTGAATCGAAGAAGCTGACGGTAAATTTTTTCCTTCAAGCTTCAAGCCTGTCGGATCTGTCTGACAAAACAGGGAAACTTAAAAAGCTTCTGTCCGTCAGGAATACGGAAGTTTCCTTTGCCGATGACGGCTATAGATATACCGGTACTGTAACGTCACTCACGTTTGACGATACCACTCTTCACCCAACAGGGACCATCGAAATTACGCTGAGCGACCCATACTGTTATTCTGCGGAGAAGACTATAACGGGAATAGGGACGTCTGTAAATTTGTCCGAGTATGATGACACTGGGTTTGCAAATTTGCCAGCAGCGATTGAATTCACGCCAGCGGAGGGAATTTCCACATTCCAAGTCACTAGCAATCAAGGCAAGCATTTTCTGCTAAATCAGTCAGTTTCAGCCGGCAAGAAAATAGTGATTGACTTTAAATCCCTGACATGTACGGTCAACGGCGCTACGGTATTGTCAAGCGTTTCTCTCAACAGCAACTTTGCTGATTTTAGGATTGACCACAACACTAAGCTGACGTTTAACGCAAGTGGAGGCTATGTAATTAGATTCGAGGTGAAAAAATTGTGATTTTGTATCAGCTGAACAAAAAACAGGATGTGATTGGAATTGTTTCGTCCGATGTCATCAGCGCAACATTTGAAGAGCAGATTAACACTGCGGGCAATTTGAAATTTACCGTTGCTAAAAAATTACGTGATGACTGTCTGTACGTACTGTTCCAACGACCAAGTGCGACAACGTATGTGTGTTTTAAAATCTTGACCGAAACTCAAGAAGACAATCAGGTCAGCTATACCGCAGTTGAATCGGCATATGATGAACTGGGCGCATACTCATATATCAAGGATTTGAGACCGCAAAATCGAACTGCCAAAGAAATGCTGACGCAAATTCTTGCGCAAACACGGTTTTCTGTCGGATATGTTGCTGACACCGGCACGCAAACAACCAATTTCTACTACACGACCGTGCTAGCCAGTCTGCAGAGCGTGGTCAACTTGTTTAACTTAGAGATCACGTTTGACGTTGTTTTTGATCCGATTGACAACCAGGTCAAAAGGCGATTGGTTAACCTGTATCAACAACAAGGAGCTAGGACGGGGCGGCGGTTTGAGTACGGTGACAAACTGTTAAGCGTAACATGTGAACAGTCCAGTGACACTTTGGTAACTGCACTGGTAGGCCGTGGGTCCAGTGTGCAGGTCAGCGAAGGTACTGATGGAAGTCCTGATGGATACGGTAGGCGGATTACGTTTGCCGACGTTGTTTGGAAAAAATCGGCGGGCAATCCGCTTGATAAACCGGCTGGCCAAGAATATCTCGAGGACCCGTCCGCAACGGCCGTATATGGTTTTTCAGATGGCAAACCTCGAATCGGTTTTGTTGAATTTGACAAAATCAATGATAAAAATTTATTGATAAAGGCAACATACGATAAGCTGCAAGAATTGAAACGGCCTAAGGTCTCTTTTAAAGCGTCAGTTACAGACGTCGGTAGCTTAAATTTGGGCGATACTGTTGCGATTATCAGGCATGATTTAAAAATAGAGTACCTGACGCGTGTATACAAGGTCACTCACGATTTGCTCAATGCGCAGAACAACACAGTTGAACTGGGGGATGATTTTCAAGCCGCCAGCATAACGTCAACGATCAGCGCAGTGCAAGATACGGTGCAGAGCGCCAAAGATTACTCGCAATCAGCGTTGCAGTCAGCTAACGGCAAGAATACCAATCATTTCGGTACATCGCAGCCACAGTTTGCTGTTGAGGGGGACTTGTGGTACAAGGATCTCGGCAACGGCGAGACTGAAATGTACCAATATCAGAATGGTAACTGGGAACTGATTACGTCGACGGCAGAGCTGCATAACACGCAGAAGGAAGTTAACCAGGCCATCAAAGATTTCAACGCACAATTTAAAGAAATCGATGACAAGTACGTTCCTAACGAAACTTACCAGACTGAGAAGCAGGCTTTTTCCACAGCCGTGACTAAAGCCTCGGAAACAGCTCAAGTGGCAAAGGCAACTGCGGATACTGCTTCGGCAAATGCAACGGAGGCTAGTAGCGTTGCTGCCGAAGCACGCACTAAAGTTGATGACGTTGCTAAAACCGTGACAAAAAACGGCAAAGCAATTGGAGAAATCAAGTCAGATGTCAGTGGTGTAAAAGCCACGTATGCCACGCTCGATGGCAAGGTTACGTCAGCATCGGCCCGAGCGGGTGCTCTGGAAGCAGCACTGAGCGACGGAAAAGGCGGGTTGATCAGCGTTAAAGCTGAAAATAATCGTATTGAATCCCTTATTGATTCTAAAGTCGATGGTAGTGAGTACAACACGTTTAAGCGACAAACGTCAACCGAACTCAGCCAAAAAGCCAAT
>OGQH01001284.1_pt1 | contig 22990 bp, 16 predicted proteins | sample 1553181 | NCBI WGS metagenome assembly OGQH01 (sample SAMEA2579946, study PRJEB22360) | human gut metagenome | biome: human gut; feature: human-associated habitat; material: faeces | place: Denmark | collected 2008/2010 | reverse complement strand
AATCAGGAAGAGATACCAATAAGTTTGAAGCATTTGAGCAGTGTGCCAGGGGCACAAATGGTATTTATTATATTACAGAAGGTACAAATGCATACATTTCTGTGACAGTTACTAAAACAGAGGACTTGGGTTCACATACGATGTTTATCGGTGAGATAACCGATATGGAAGTTTTAAGCAATGTTCCTTCAGTAACATATGATTATTATCAGAATAATATTAAGCCTAAGCCACAGGAGGTTGGAAAAACAGAGGACAGTCAGACAATATGGCGTTGCAGAATTTGCGGATATGAATATGTAGGCGAGGAATTACCAGATGACTTTATATGTCCTTTGTGCAAGCACCCGGCATCAGATTTTGAAAAAGTAGTAAAGAAAACGGAGGTAAAAGAGATGGCAGCAAACAAATATGCAGGAACACAGACAGAGAAGAATTTACAGGAGGCATTTGCAGGGGAATCACAGGCAAGAAATAAGTATACCTATTTTGCTTCTGTAGCGAAAAAGGAAGGTTACGAGCAGATGTCAGCATTGTTTTTAAAGACTGCAGATAATGAGAAAGAACATGCAAAGATGTGGTTCAAGGAATTAGCAGGAATTGGTGATACAAAGGAAAACCTGGCGGCAGCGGCAGAAGGCGAAAATTATGAGTGGACAGATATGTATGATGGCTTTGCTAAAACAGCTGAGGAAGAAGGATTCCCTGAGCTTGCAGCAAAATTCAGGGCAGTAGGTGAGATTGAGAAGCACCATGAGGAAAGATATCGTGCACTTCTTAAGAATATTGAAACTGCACAGGTATTTGAAAAGAGCGAAGTTAAGGTATGGGAATGCCGTAACTGCGGACATATTGTGGTAGGAACTAAGGCGCCTGAAGTATGTCCGGTATGTAATCATCCACAGAGCTATTTTGAAGTACATGAAGAGAATTATTAAGGAGATGAGATTATTACGAAGAAGAAAGTTATTAATTCAAAAAAAGCAGTAATGATAGGCTGTGGCTTTGTTGGTTCTGCATCGGTATTTGCTCTGATGCAGAGTGGCTTGTTTACAGAGATTGTCCTTATCGATGCAGATAAGAACAAGGCAGAAGGAGAAGCGATGGATATCAGTCATGGTATTCCGTTTGCGAGTCCGATGAAAATATATGCCGGAGATTATGATGATGTGGCTGATGCTGCAATTGTTGTCATATCTGCCGGAGCGGGACAGAAACCGGGAGAGACAAGGCTTGATCTCGTAAATAAAAATGTAGCAATATTTAAGTCAATCATTCCTGAAATAGCAAAGAGAAATTTTGCAGGTATCATGCTTGTAGTTGCGAATCCGGTAGATATCCTGACTCAGGTAGCCATAAAGTTATCAGGACTTCCAGAAAACAGGGTTATTGGATCGGGTACTGTGTTAGATAGTGCCAGATTAAGATATAAGCTTGGTGAGCATTTATCTGTGGACAGCAGGAGTGTTCATGCATTTATAGTAGGTGAGCATGGAGACAGCGAAGTAGTAGTATGGTCATCAGCCAATGTATCTGGTGTTCCATTAAGTGAAATGTGTGAAATGCGTGGACATTACAAGCACAAGGAAAACACGGCAGAAATAGCTACAGCAGTCAAGAACAGTGCTTATGAGATTATAAACAAAAAGCACGCTACATATTATGGAATTGCAATGTCTGTAAAAAGAATCTGCGAAGTGATTATGAGAGATGAAAAATCAATACTTCCTGTATCACACATGATTCATGGAGTATATGATATTGACGGAGTATCGTTAAGTATGCCAGCTATTGTAGGTGCAGATGGTATTGAGTCTGATATACCTATTAATTTAAGTGGCGAGGAAGCGTTAAAGCTTAAGGAATCTGCAGATTCATTGAAAAAGATTATAGAGACAATTGAACTATAAATTTTACACATGGAAGGAGAAAAAGGCATGGAAGTAAGGTATTATATTTGTAAGCATTGTGGAAACATTGTTGAAAAGGTAAAGGATAAGGGTGTACCTGTAATTTGTTGCGGAGAACCTATGCAGGAATTAAAAGCCGGAGTGACAGATGCTGCTGTCGAGAAGCATGTACCTGTATATACGATAGAAGGCAGTCATGTTCATGTCGTAGTCGGAGAGACAAAACATCCAATGCTTGAAGAGCATTTCATTGAGTGGATTACATTAAATACAAACCAGGGAATATACAGAAAACAGTTAAATCCAGGGCAGGAGCCGGTAGCAGATTTTTGTCTTTGCGATGGTGAACAGGTAGAAGAAGTATATGCATATTGTAACCTGCATGGATTATGGAAATGCTAAAAGCATTTATACATATTAAGGTTAAAGAACAACACAAATATAACAGTAATATAGGCTGTGTATTAATATATTTACAAGGAGGAACAACGAATGAAATACGTATGTGATGTTTGCGGATGGGAATACGATGAGGAGAAGGGCTATCCAGAAGGTGGTATTGCACCTGGTACAAAGTGGGAGGATATTCCAGAAGATTTTGAATGTCCGTTATGCTTTGTAGGAAAAGACCAGTTCTCAGAAGCATAAATGTATTATGATAGGATTATACCAATGAAAGAAGAACTAAGAATAGATATTGTCGGACTTGCAGGAGCCTGTTCCTATGCTTTGGACTGTATAGAAGCAGAGTTGGTAAAAATCAAAAACAAGCATGGAAAAAGAGTGGCTTATATAAGTGTATGCATGGCTGAATATCTGGCAATTCAAGGTGATGCGTTACAAGATTTAGCTATGTGTGCCTTACTGCATGATAATGCTTTGACACAATATATTACGGAAGAGCTGGAAAGGAATTATGTTATTGACATTAAAAAAGATTTGTCCGTAAGAAAAACGAATCTTCATTGTATTTATGGTGAAAAAAATATTACGAAACTTCCTTTTAAAACAGATGTCTCAAATGTGATTTTGTATCATCATGAACATGCCGATGGAACTGGTCCTTTTCAAAAAAAGTGGAATGAAACCCCATTGCCTGCAAGAATTATTCATCTTGCAGATACCGTTGATATCATAGGAAATAGTATTAAATCTGATGATAATAGATGGGATTTTATATGTCAGTATCTTTCCCAAAAAAAGGATAGTCTATTTGATTCAGAATGTGTTAATGCTTTTCTTCATGTATTCACAAAAGAATCCTTTATGTGTTTAAGTGATGATTCTTTTGAAACGAAGCTATGGGAAATTATTCCAAGAGAAAAAATGGTTTTTGATTGGGAAATGTGTAAAAATGTTGCGGATTTCTTTGCAAAGATTGTAGATTATAAATCTTCTTTTACAAGCAGGCATTCTATAGGAGTAGCTGAAAAAGCCTCCCTGCTTGCCAAATATATGGGATATGATTCAATCACGGTACAGAAAATGTATTTGGCTGGTGCACTGCATGATATAGGAAAAATGGCGGTAGGCAATGAAATTCTGGAAAAACCGGATAAGCTTACGGATGATGAATTTTCTACAATGAAAAATCATGCTGGTTATACATACCTTATATTATCGGAGGTTAATGATTTTGAAGAAATACGAGATTGGGCGGCTTTCCATCATGAAAAATTAAATGGAAAAGGGTATCCTTTTGGAAAAACCGCTGATGAATTAAATGAGCAGGAACGTATGATGGCATGTGTTGATATTTATCAGGCTCTTACGGAAGACAGACCTTATAAAAAGGGATTGTCCCATGAAAAAACATGTGATATCCTTGATGACATGGCACATAAAGATTTTATTGATTCAGATATTTCAAAGACAATTAGAGAATGTTTTGGAAGAACCTGATGCCATATATGAAAACAGAGGGTGTTTCAGACAATAGTATTTTCAGTTATGTACTAGTATGACTCTTACGAGGGAACCACCGGCACGACATTCCAGATTACATCACGTTCGATCGGAGAGGTAACTGTAGAAAAAATTGGTAAAAGTGCTGTATTTTTCGGGGTGGATGGGTACAACATTTTGTGTGAAAAATAGAATAATAAAATTGTTCCCGAAATTTATTGACTTTGAGAAAAAAATTTGATATATCAGAATCGAACAAAAGAGAAAGGAAATAGCAAACTATGCCGTCAAAGAAAAATATGATGAAAAAGAACTTGGAAAATTTACATCTGAAGGAAAGGATAAACTATGGCTACAGAAAAGTCATTATTATGATGTTAGTCTCAGGTCTGTTTTCTATTGTGGTTATAGGTATGCTATTTGCCAATACGATGCATTATGTACAAAATGTTACTGTTGCAGACCGGGCGGTGAAAATCTGCAGGATAAATGTTAACTCATCAGCGAGAAATATCAGGGAAATGGCATTAAATAATGATACATCCTCTTATGACGGTTATGAGCAGACGGTAGAAAGACTGCTTGCAGAAGTTAATACCCAACTGAAAAATTTAAAGAACTCCGGAGTTATTCCGGATGCGGATTGTGAAGAATACGCATCTGCCCTTACAGACTGGGGAAACATTGGTTATTCCATCATGAAAGAAATCAAAAGCGGTGACAAGGATAAGGCAGTTGATTCAATTCTGAATGATTGTACCCCGGCATTAAATAAAGCCGTAAAAATTGCAACAAGATTAGATGAAATGACCGATGAGGTAAGCAGCCAGGCAGTCAGAATTACGGTTATTTCTGCAGTGGCAGGAATTGTGTGTATTATTATTTGTCTGGTTTTGGCATGGAAACTGGCAATAAAAACAGGCAAAAAAGTACTTGAGTCAATTTTAGTACCATTACGTGAAGTGGAAGCCGTTGCACAGGAATTAACAGATGGAAACCTGCACAGCACGCTGGACTACCATTCAGATGATGAGATTGGAATACTGGCACACAATATGCGCAAATCCATCCGCATTCTGGGAAGCTATGTAGATGATATTGGACGTTCAATGAAGATGTTTGCAGAAGGAAATTTTGATGTGCAGCCGGAAGTAGAGTGGAAAGGGGATTTCGTTGGAATTCTAAACTCCTTTATGTTGTTTGAAGAAAGCATGGCAGAGACAATAAAGGGAATCCAACATGTTTCAGATGAAGTTTCGGGTGCCGCAGATCAGGTAGCATCAAGTTCCAATGACCTTGCGGATGGAGCAACAAATCAGGCAGCAGTTGTAGAAGAACTGACCGCAACAGTCGCAGGTGTTTCTGAACAGGTAGGAAAAAATTCACAATCCGCAAAAGAAATCAGTGGAAGAGTAGACGAACTTGGAAATGCCATTCTGGAAAGCAATGGTAAAATGAGGGATATGGTTGATTCCATGAATGAGATCAACGGGGCATCAAAAGAGATTGACAAGATCATTGCAACAATCAATGAAATTGCGTCCCAGACGAATCTGCTTGCATTGAATGCTTCCATTGAGGCTGCAAGAGCAGGGGAGGCAGGAAAGGGATTTGCAGTGGTAGCGAATCAGGTAAATGTGCTGGCAGACCAGAGTGCCCAGGCAGCAAAGGAATCCGCAACATTGATTGAAACCTCTGTGAAAGCCGTGGAAAAAGGTATGGTGATTGCAGGGCAGACGGCATCACAATTGCAGGAGGTCGCTGAGAATTCCCAGATCATTACAAAAGAAGTCACAAATATTGCAGAAACGTTAGAGACACAGACAACAGAAATCCAACAGATTAATGATGGAATTGAACAGATCAATGATGTCGTACAGACGAATTCGGCAACATCTGAAGAATGTGCAGCAGCCGGTCAGGAGATGAGCAGTGAAGCAGAAAATCTGCGTGAAATGATCCAGAAATTTAAAGTTGCAGAAAATAAAAATTAAAAACGGTGCAAAAAATTATTGATGTTGAATTTACATATAAAGTTGTCGCAGGTAGGAACTATAATTTGACTTGTGACATATATAAATGCGGGAAAAGGATGCAATGAGAAAATGTGCGTTATTGGTTTTAAACTGATAACGCACATTTTAAATTATATGAATAGTAATATCATCGCAAAAAAGCATAAAAGTAGAAAAAGTTAAAAATATCGTGGATATAGTGCTAGAATTGTTGAAAAAAGTAAGTTAAAATACAGGAAAACAACAAGTGTAAAGGGGAAATTTTATGGAATATTCAGCAATTTTTCATGATATGGATAAAAGGTTTAGCTATGCGGTTGATAAGGATTTATTCGTGATACGCGTGCAGGTAAAAAAGGATGATATGAAGGAGGTAATCCTTCACTATGAGGACAAGTATATACCTATGGAGCGTAAGGATACCAGAAAGACAGTTCCGATGAAGAAGGTTGCTGTCTCACAGTTTCATGATTATTATGAAGCACAGATAAAGATGCATTTGATCTGTCTGCGTTACTTTTTCGAATTTACGGACGCGCAGGGAGAAAAGGTATATTATGGAAATTATGAGTTTGATAAGGAATGCATTACAAACAGGGACAGAATGTTTGACTGTCCGCAGAACCTCCGGGAGGAAGAGATGTTTGAGGTGCCGGAGTGGGCAGCAAACAAGGTCGTGTATCAGATTTTCCCATCCCGTTTTGCAGCAACGGAGCCGGTAGACAAAGAACTGTGGTATAAAGCACCGATTACGCCTATGGATGATCTGCATGGAAATCTCAGGGGAATCATCGAACATATGGATGATATTCAGAATCTGGGAATCGATGTGCTGTATATGACACCTATCTTTCAATCAAATTCGTGCCATAAGTATGATACCACGGATTACTACCAGATAGACCCGTCCTTTGGAACAACAGAGGATCTCAAAGAGCTGGTACAAAAAGCGCATGAGCGTGGTATGAAGGTAGTCCTGGATGCGGTATACAATCATACGGGAAGAGAATTTTTTGCGTTTGCGGATATCCTGGAAAATGGTGAAAAATCCAAATACCGGGACTGGTATTTTATTGATGGATTCCCACTTAAAAGCGAATGGGGAGAGATCCCAAACTTCAAATGTTTTGGTTATTATGGCGGAATGCCAAAGTTAAACCTGAAAAATCCTGAAGTTGAAAAATACATTACGGATGTTGCATGCTACTGGATTAAGGAATGCGATATTGACGGATGGAGACTGGATGTAGGAGACGAAATCAGCCATTTCTTCTGGAAGAATTTCAGAAAGGCAGTAAAGGCTGTGAAGAAAGATATGCTGATCATTGGGGAAATCTGGCATTATGCAGGAGATTTCCTTGAGGGGGATGAATGGGATACAGTCATGAATTATCCATTTTACCTGAACCTGATCGATCTGCTTGCAGACGAAAAGATTACGGTCAGCCAGTTCGTACAAAATCTTGGATATTTGAAGGGACGCTTACACAAAAACTGCTATCCCCTTATGTGGAATCTGATTGACAGCCATGATACCGCAAGATTTTTACATCTGTGTAACGACAATAAGAAAAAGCAGCATCTGGCAGCCGCTTTTCAGTTGTTACTGCCGGGAATGCCGATGATTTATTATGGAGATGAGTATGCGATGCCGGGAGCAAACGATCCGGACTGCAGACGGGGCATGTACTGGGATGAAGAATACCAGGACAAAGAGATGTATGAATGGTACAAGCGGCTGATTCAGGTCCGGAAAAGCCATGCATGTATTGTAGAAGGCGAACTGGCTGGGAGCGTCACAGAAGATGAGGAAGGGACAATTGTCCTGATCAGAAAAAATGGCGAGGAGACCATTGCCATGATTTTCAACTGCAGCAGCAGTGCAAAAAAATTTAATGAGTACACGCAGAAGTACAATCTGCTTACCGAAAACACCTTTGATGGAAATGTAGAGGGGTTTGATGCTGCGGTAATCGTGCTTTAAGAAGCCTTACGGCAGATGGTTTCCCGGGAGTTTGTCTGTGGGAAGAAGAGGGAAAGCACCAGTATTTCTGGTAATGTAAAGTACGGAGGATGATATGACGAATGTAAAAAAGAAGGATGGAAAACGGTTTGGGGCAATCATACTTAGCCTGATATTATTGCTTTCCCTGGTGTTTCCGTATCCTGTGATGGCAGACCAGACAGCGGCAGACCAGACAACGGCAGCTTCCGTTTATGCCATTCACAAGACAGGTGATGATAAGGAAAATTTTGTGATTGTTATCATGGGTGAGGGCTATACCCGGGAACAACAGGAACAATTTTTGAAGGATGCAACGGCAAAAGCACAGGGGCTGCTAAAGTGGTCCCCTTATAAAGAGTATTCCGACAGGATCAATATTTATGCAGTACAGACGGTATCCAGTGAAACTGGTGTGGGCGTGATGTATGGGGAGTCGAACCCGGACACATATTTTCATGTGCAGGCATTCGGAAAATCCTGCTATTTTGCAAAGGACGGGGAAGATAAAGCCAGGGCACTGAGGGCAGAGCTGGAGAGCAGATATCTGGATACCGGTGCAGCCGTTGGAACCATCCATATCATTTGTAATACGACTGCGAATATTGGTTCTTCTTCCAATGCACTCTTTTCTTTTTCGGCAAATTCGGGTGAGAATGAGCAGGGGGATGTCATGACCCATGAAATTTCCCACAGCATCGGAAGATTAGGCGATGAATATGATAAAAAGATGCAGGGAGAAAATATTTCCGATACCTCGGACCCGGATAAAATTAAATGGCATAAGATGCTGGGATTCCGTGGAATCGGAATAACGGCAGCAGGAACAGAAACGGTATTTGCACCGAGCCGCGTCTGCATGATGAGGGATCTTGGGAATCCGTTCTGTGAAGTGTGTAAGATGGAACTGGCGCGGAGATTAAATAACCGTGATTATGTCAGCAGGCAGGCATCTGTTTATGTGTGCGATCCTGAAATTACAATTCCGCATAGCAGGACAGGAACACTTGACAGGGATAGTGACCAATACCGGATCGACGAGAAAAATATCACAAAAGCAAATGGACAGGACCTGGAATTCCGTACAATCGTACAAAATATAGTGGATGCCAAACAGCATTTGAAGATTACTTTCCGCATTATTGGAGCAGACCATACAGTCAAATATGAAAAAGAAGAAACATATACCGTTCCGCCACACAGTAACTGGTATGATCCGGATGCTGCCAGAGAGTCCCTTTCTGTCACACTTCCTGCGGTAACTGGTCTGGTTTCCGGGGACAGACTGGAAGGAAAGATCATAGATGAGGACACTGGGAAAATTCTGGCTGACAATCAGACGGCAGGGCAGGCGTGGAGTACCGTAACCATTCGTTATATGCTGCAAAACGAAGACGGGACCGAAACAACAGTGCCTGATACGGCACCCACGACAGTATATGTACCAAAGAATTCTGCGTATACGTTAAGAAGTCCGGATTTATATGGATATACATGTGTAGGAAACAGTGCAAATCAGGGAGAAATAAACATCACAGAGGATCGCCAGGAGATCACTTATTATTACCGGAAAAACAGTGAGATGCCGGAAATACAAACCGTACCTGTCCGCGTAACTTATGATGGAAAACCCCATACATTTGATATCAAACAGGAAGATGGTGTACAAATCCGTTACAGTTTGACAGAAAACGGATCGTATACACAAACGGAGATGCCGTTTTACACAGAAGCAGGCCAGTATAAGATTTATTTTAAAGCGGAAAAGGCATCTTTTATTCCAACATACGGGGAGGCTGTCCTGGAAATCGAAAAGGCTTCCACCAGCATGCAGCTGACTGCAAAAACCGATACGGTCAAAGGTGCGGGGACAGTAGAATTACAGCTTTGCAGACAGGGGATTCCGGAAGATGCCGGGGTAAAAGTAACCTGTGATGTTTCCGGGATCACATTAGAAGAAAAGGGAACGGATCACTGGATGGCAACGCTTCCGAATGAAACGAAAACATATACGTTCACCGCATGTTATAATGGGAATGGCAACTATACAGGAAGTAAGGCAGATTGCAAGGTCCGTGTAACGGCGGATCATTCCCAGACCGGGGGCGGTTCTGGTGGAAGTTCCGGAGGCAGTTCAAGTGGCGGTTCCGGCGGAATATCCGGAGGCGGTTCAAGTGGAGGTTCTGGCGGAAGTTCGGGTGGGAGTTCCGGCGGAGGTTCCGGAGAAAATGCCGGTGGAAGCACGGACGGATCATCAGGCAATGTTTCACCGGATTCCGGCACATTACCGGCACCGGATCATGCAAAAGAAGAACCAGGGAATGTGACACCGCCATCCGCAGAAGACACGCCCGTTTCTGTTAAGAATCTTAATGTCAAAGTAAAATCTGCAGTTAAAAATAATACTGTCAAAGTGAAGAATATTGCAGCAGTTTTGAAAAAAGAAATTACAAAGGCAGAAAAAGAACAGGGTGGCAGGATAAAAGATCTGTCTGTTGAAATAACTTTTGATACGGGAAAAGCCAAAAATTGGAAGAATCTGCATCTTGAAATGGATAAGCAGGCGGTAAATTTACTTGTCAAAAAGAATGTAAAAGAATGGAAGGTCAATGGTGGCAATGTAAATCTTACCTTTGATTCGAAGGCATTAAAAGAATTAAAGAAAGAGATGAATACAGCTGTGGTTATCAAAATGAAACAGGCTGACAAGAAAAATCTTTCTGCCAGGGCAGGGAAAATTATTGGAAAACGTCCGGTTTATGATTTTTCCGTCACAGGAATAAAGAAAAAGCAGTCGTCTGTCCTGAAAAAGGGACGGATCAGGGTCGCTGTTTCCTATAATGCTTCGAAAAAGGAAAAAGACAAAAAGATTTTTGCATATAAAATTGATAAATACGGTGCAGCAGTTAAGATACCGGGATCTTATTATGATTCCGATACAAAGACCGTTAACTTTGTAAGCCGTGGGTTTTTCACAGTTGCAGTAGGCTGTGAAAAATGATGAAACATAAAAAATCATCGTTCACGTTAAAAAAACTGTAGTTCATGTCGAAAAAGACAAAAACCGGTTTTAATTTGGTATAATGATAGAGCTCATTTTAGTAAAAATGAGTTCATACTGTGAATGATGGAGGGGATAACAATCATCGTTTTAGAAGAAATATTAATGGCAAACGGATTGACCGTGTTAATGATGTGGTTCCTTTTGTTTTGCAGACGAAAGAACAGAGAGAGCCTTCATGTGGGGGATAAAATATATGATGGAATAGCAATCGTAAATTTAGTGGGGGCATTGTCTGAAACCATTGCTTTTCTCGTAGATGGAAAACAGTTTACTGGCAGCCGGCAGATTAATTATATCTCTAACAGCATATGCTTTATAGGGACAGTCAGTATGGGTATGCTTTGGTGTATGTACGTGGAATTGCGTATCTATCGAAATTATAAAAGAATGGTTCAAAAAGCAGGAGTGGAGATATTTCCCTGGCTGGTAGAAGTAATTATGGTTTTATGTAATCTGTTTGGAACAGGGATTATGTTTAAAATATCCGGGGAGAATGTATACCAGAGAACTGCCGGTGTGCTGGTGGGATATATTTCGCTTGTCATATATTTTGCTTACAGTATCTATCTGGTGTATCATTCCAAAAAACAAGGGGTTAACCTGAATTTTTTCCCGGTGATCTATTTTGTTGGTCCTTGTTTTGCAGGTGTAGTTCTCCAGTTCCTTTTTTATGGAATTACATCATCATGGGTGCTGGTTGCGGTCGCATTGATATTTGTGCAGATGCAGTCATACGCAGAGAGTTTGTATATGGATGAGCTTTCCGGATTATATAACCGGAGATATTTTAATGCGGTGCTTGCGGAAAAGAAAATTGCAAGCCATAAATCCTTATATGGAATCATGATGGATGTAAACGATTTCAAGTGTATTAATGACAATTTAGGTCATAGTACGGGCGATAAGGCTATTTGTACGTTGGGAAATATACTCATCAGATCCATACCGGATGATGGTATGGCAATCCGGTATGCGGGAGATGAGTTTATTGTGCTGCTGTCAGGTGTTGATACGGAGCGTGTCTTAGCGACAATGGAGGAGATTAACCATAATCTGTCCCGGTTTAATGAATCCGGGATAGAACCGTTTCGTTTAAGTGTTTCCATGGGATACACGGAATTTGGGACAGAAGATGATGCAGAAACTTTTTTAATGCATATGGATGAGAAAATGTATGAGGAAAAACGGAAATATCATATGCGAAAGAAATCAGCCGGTTTGGAAAATAAAGTATAGCATTACGTTCCTGCCATTTGTCCGATAACTGGTTGCAATGGCACAAGAAAAGAAAATATTATAATCATCAAACGAGTAGCAGACTGGTGTAAATCCGGTTTTGCTGCTCGTTTTTATATTTATGGTTATAGGCAGGGATGCTCCGGATTTCAATACAGTAAATAACCGTGTTATGGTTGATGGAGAGGCATTTTTTGTTTTATGAGAAAACCAGTTACCCATATAGATAACTGGTTTTTAAGGGATAATGTTAATGAGTATGTGCGATAGTGGAGTTATCAAGAAGTGTTCGTAAGGCATCCTGAAGGACTTGTGAGCAGTTGATTCCGCGCTTGTCAGCAAGACGGACCATCCAACTTGGAAGAGAAACATTTTTTCGAACGGCGCGAGTATCTGTCTGGGCACGATATTCAATGGTATCTGCGGAAATCAGGGAACAGATTGTGCCGGCATCAACACTTAATTTTTCCTGTGGTGATGGAGGAGCAATCGGTTCGCCTTCATCCTCTGCAACAACAAGCCATGCGCTCATTGCATCGGTAATTTGGTCAATTGCATCAGAAAGACTATTGCCAGTAGTGATGCATCCAGGAAGATCAGGGACTTTTGCGTAGTATCCAGATCCGTCCTCGATAGGTGTAAACAAAGCTGTATAAATATATTTCATAGTAACCCTCCTATTTGGAAGCAGGAAACATATTTAATGCATCCTGCTAATATTGGCTTCCTTGAAGATGTACTTCATGTCGTTTTCATTGAAATCGTGTCGTTTGACAGGTACGGTGCTGTGTGTCTGCGGATTGTAGTAAATGTCGTGATTAGCACCGTGGCGTTTCAATTCATAACCGGAAGCACTGAGTTGTTTAATCGTTTGTTGCCTTGGATTCATTATGTACCTCCTTTAATTATATCATACACAATATTACACAAAAGTCAACTAAAATACACAAAAATACACAAGAAATAAAGTGAATGTGCACTACGGAATTTTCCAAATCAGCCGGAATTGTTTTTACCGGAGGCGGTGAATTTGATTGTTGCTATTATCAATCTGATCGTAATGATCTTTTCTAACCATAAAAAATAACCGCCCCTACCAAAGACCAGCTGGACTACTACCCATACTGGATCGACAAAATGGGAACCACGGATAAAGGGAAAACAATCTACAAATACAGCAACAACCTGCATCATGCGATTACATCCAACATCCTTACTGGGTTTCCACACAGCCGGAAGAGACCCCGGATGTCAAATTTAACCTTACCATTCTATTGAAAAATAATTATTTTGTATGGAATATCTGCATGGCCCCATAAGTATGCGGCAAATGCGGAGCCGTGACCTTTCTCGACGGGCAGGAAAAATTCCGGCAGGTTGCGCACGTATTACACAATTGCTTGAGATTGGCGTGTGTTGTTGTATCCAGATGCAGGATCAGCGTTGCTGTCTTAAGCGGCCGGAGCATCTGCCCCTCGGTAAGCTGGATGCCATCCGGGGCAAGCCGCCCATAAATCTGTGGGAGCAGGTCAAGGGAATAGGTATCTCCCAGAAAAGATAATTCTGCAAGATACAGGCGGCTCTGACGTTCTACCACATGTGCAAACTCTTCATAAGCCTTTGACAAAAGCATCAGGCTGATGCAGTCCACAATGTAAGCCTCCTGGATCTGTTCATGGTTCAGATATAATTCCGACAGTTCATCCACTCCGTTTCCAAGCGTCACAAACCCATAGGCATAGTGAGGCAGAGAAACCCAGTCTAAATCCTGATCCAGAGAGTAATACGCATAGGATTCAACCAGGGGAAGAAGTGCCGTATAAATTGCCTGAATATGAGGCAGGTCATCCGGAGGGAAATGGAAACGGCTGCAAAATTCGTTCCAGTCACCGGAGGATAATCCGGGAGTAAGTTTACATTTCATGGGATGCATCCTCCTTATCGGAAACAGCCATAACGGCTGCAATTTCCTGAAAGCGGCCCGTGACCTTATCATAGTTCTTTCGGTGATGGGGAAAGCCACAGTTTATGCAGGATTTGATACCATTTTTTAAATATTCACAGTTTCCACCACAGGATTTCCCGAGTGTATAGAGGGGACAATAACAAAACAGACAGTTAAAGTCCGCCTCCGGAATTCCTTTATGGCATGGAAAATATTCACATTTTTTATTTTGAAAAAACTTATAATATTCGCTCAAAATGGTTTCCTCCAATCAAAGCACAATCATAGCATAATTATATCGGAACAACAAGCGGATCGCAAGAAATGCGAATGACATAAAAATTGCATTTCAGTGGGAAATGATACCTTTTGCCCCTTTTATCATTACATTATTTACATCTTTTTAAGAGCGCAGGTATAGTGGCTCAGGCAATTGAGGATTTGAAGCAAAAAGTTGAAAATTAAATAAAAAATACTTGACTTAAAGTTAACTTTAAGTGGTATATTATGATAGATAAAATCGGAAGGAGAATTTATTATATGTATATCGAAAAGATTAACGGACCAGAAGATGTGAAGAAATTAAATATAGAAGAGATGACAGCTCTCGCAGAAGAAATGCGTCATGCATTATTAAAGAGGGCAAGTATTCACGGCGGGCATTTTGGCCCGAATTTTGGCATGGTAGAGGCAATCATTGCACTGCATTATGTTTTTGAGTCCCCAAAGGACAAAATGGTATTTGATGTTTCCCATCAGACCTATCCGCACAAGATGCTGACCGGTCGAAAAGATGCCTATTTATATGAAGAACATTACGACGACGTGACGGGATACAGCTGTCCGCAGGAAAGTGAACATGACCATTTTACGATCGGACATACCTCTACATCCATCAGTCTGGCATGCGGTCTGGCAAAGGCAAGGGATCTTCGTGGGGAAAGTGCAAATGTGATCGCAATTATCGGAGACGGTTCTTTAAGCGGAGGAGAAGCCTTAGAAGGAATGGATTTTGCGGCAGAATTAGACAGCAACATGATCATTGTAGTAAATGACAATGATATGTCAATTGCAGAAAATCATGGAGGACTTTATTCAAATCTGAAATTACTCCGCGAGACAAACGGACAGGCAGAGTGCAATTTATTTAAAGCCATGGGACTAGATTATGTCTATGTGGATCATGGAAATGACTTAAGGGAGCTGATCGGGGCTTTCAAACAGGTAAAAGACAGTAAGAAACCGGTTGTTGTCCACATTAATACATTAAAGGGAAAAGGTTATAAACCGGCAGAAGAGCATAAGGAAGAATGGCACTGGCATCTTCCGTTTGATATTGAGACCGGAAAATCCCATTTTCCGGAAGTGGAAGATTATTCTTCGGTGACCTGTGAATATCTGATCGAAAAGATGAAACAGGATCCGACAGTTGTTGCAATTACATCCGGAACCCCGACGATTCTCGGATTTACGCAGGAGAAAAGGAAACAGGCCGGCCGGCAGTTTGTAGATGTGGGAATCGCGGAGGAGACAGCGGTAGCACTTGCTTCCGGAATTGCCAAAGGTGGCGGAAAGCCGGTATACGGTGTGTATTCCAGCTTTATCCAGAGGACGTATGACCAGATTTCACAGGATCTGTGTATTGACAGGAATCCGGCAACGATTGTTGTGTATACGGGATCGGTATTTGGCATGACGGATGTTACCCATCTGGGACTGCAGGATATTCCGATGCTTTCCAATATCCCGGGACTGGTTTATCTGGCACCGACAACAAAGGAAGAATATCTGTCAATGCTTGACTGGAGTGTGGAGCAGAAGGAAATGCCGGTTGCGATCAAACTTCCGGGCGGAGACATGATTTCGGATGGCAGAGAAGTCACAAAAGACTGGAGCCAGCTCAACACCTATGAGGTAACGGAAAAGGGAAGCAAAATTGCACTGATCGGACTCGGAACATTTTATTCCCTGGCACTGCAGACCGCAGAAATGCTGGAGAAAAAAGGTATTCATGCAACGGTAATCAACCCGTATTATATTACCGGACTGGATGAAGGACTGCTGGAGAAGCTGAAGGCAGACCATGACACGGTAGTTACATTGGAAGATGGCATCCTGAATGGTGGTTTCGGAGAAAAAATCGCAAGATTTTATGGAAGCAGTGATATGAAAGTCTATAATTACGGATTGAAAAAAGAATTCCTTGACCGGTATGATGTAAATGAGGTATTAAAAGAGAATCATCTGACCGCAGAGCAGATTGTAAATGACGTATTATAGAAGGCAGAAATAAACAACAAACCTTGTGAGAATCGACACAATATGGTAAAATATAACATACTAGAGCTTATTTTGCATAGTGGTTAGAATAGCGGGCTCATGGAAGGAGCGGTATCATATGAAGAATAAAGATTCGAAAGCAAGGATGCAGATGATTTTCGGGATACTTTTGTTTGCGTTTATTTTTATGGCAGAGTTGTATGCCATAGTCAATTTCCCGAAGATGTTTATTGTTCTGGTTGTTTTGGCAGCAGCAGATCTGATATGCCTGTATGTTGCAATCAGAGGCGTGATTTCAGTATATGAGACAAAATATGCCCGGAGAGAGGAACAGTATGAGAGTATTTTCAAGTCGGAAAAGGCATCATATCTCATGCTGAAAAAATATTTTGAGGAAATATCGGTGAAGCTTGCATATATGGAAGAGGCATCTAAGATTCCGACAGAGGAAATTGTCAATGCACAGAAGGGAATAGCGAAAGTAATTATCAAGCGGTCCCATGAGAATACCGATGCATTGATGAATTCATACGAACAGCTGCTGGACCGGTTTGATACGTTCCAGAAAGGAATGGATGGGTTCGGTACAGTTGCGGGTGCTTATAAGGACGAGATTCTTTCAGCCTGTAAGGATGAAATTTCTTCGGTGCAGAAGGATGGAAAAGAACAGGAACATTCACAGGATAAAGAGATAGCCGCAAAGCTGCAGGAAATCATTATTGCAATAAAAGATATGGAACTGCGCCTGAATCAGACCATTATGAACAGTCAGAAAGTGGTTGTTTCCCAGCCGCAGGTTTCTGTACCTGTGGCAACACCTGTAGAGCCACAGCCGGCACCGCAGAGTTATGTGGAAGAAACACCGGTAGAGCCGGAGATCTCACCAGAGCCGGAAGAAAGTATGGAGCCGGAACCGGAGATTTCGCCGGATCTGGAAGAAAACCCGGAACCGGAGATTTCGCCGGATCTGGAAGAAAACCCGGAACCGGAAATTTTGCCGGATCTGGAGGAGAGTCTGGAACCGGAGATTTCGCTGGAGCCGGAAGAAGATATGGAACCGGAGATTCTGCCGGATATACCGGAAGAGGAGGATTTAAAGCCGGAGGAAGAGCCTCCGATCATGGCAGCGGATGAGATTATCCCGCCGGACCCGGAAGAATCCATTGAGGAAGCAGAGGAACTGGTAGAACCGGACCCGATTCCGGAGGAAGCGATTGTTGATGAAGCGGATGATGAGAACCTGCCGGAGGAAGAACTTCCACCGATGCCGGATCTGTCAGATCCAAACCGTTCCATGAGCCCGGATGAGATAGCTGCGCTGTTTGCGAATATGGGCAACGATAACAATGCGGATAAAGTTGAGGAACCTGCCGAGGAAACTGTGGAACCGGAGGATATTCCGGAGCCGATTGAAGAGCCGGAAGCCGTAAAAGAAGCACCTCTTCAGCCGGAAGAACCGGCAGATCCCAATAAGGCATTAAGCCCGGATGAGATAGCTGCCCTGTTTGCAAGTATGGGAACCTGAAAAGGATAAAATAACAGGCAACGGATGCCATCTGTTCCACGTAAAAACGTGTGACAGATGGCGTTTTGCTATAAAAATGCCATAAAAAAAATAGTTGCATTTCTTTTTCATTGTGTTATACTTAGGTCGTTGCAATTTAATAGTTTAAAGCAGAGTAGACACATGTGCGTTAAGTGCCGGATGAACAGGGAGTTGTCACCCGGACGAAAAGAGAATCTTGCGGTACATGAGTCGCATCCCGCTGCATCCGAAGATAATATTATCTCCAGTTGTAGTACGGTGAGGTCTGCAAAGGAGGTAATTTTTTTATGAAAAAATTCGTTACTTTGTTCACCGATTCTTTCCGTGAATTAAAAGCGGTAAGAACCATCACTACCATGGCAATGCTTGCTGCAGTTGCTGTAATTCTAGGATTTTTCTCCATTGAATATGGGCAGTTTATTCGGATTGGTTTTTCCAGTATTCCAAATGGTATCATTGATTATCTGTTTGGACCGGTGGTTGGAGGAATTTTCCATGGTGCGTTGGATATTATCAAGTATATGATGAAGCCAACCGGACCATTTTGTCCACAGCTGACGCTGGTTGTTATACTGGCCGGAATCCTGTATGGATGCTTTTTTTATAAGAAAAAGCTTACGATCTGGCGTGTGCTGGCAGCTAAATTTGTAGTTATGCTGGTCTGTAACGTGATTCTGACAACACTTTGTCTGAATGTGTTATATGGACAGGCATTTATGGTGCTTCTTCCGGCGCGTGCGCTGAAAAACCTGATTATGTGGCCAATTGATTCGGTGATCTTTTTCGCAATCACAAAGGCCTTAGAACAGATTGGACTCTTTCGCATGTTCCAGAAGCCTGTACTTGCAAATTCTGCAAATATGCAGGGGAATTAAAAAATTTAATAAGTTATAGAACAAAAGCCGTCCGCAGAAAGAAAACTGCGGACGGTTTTTTATAAATTTATTTACGGATCGGATGGGTGGCAATATTTTTTAAAATACGAACAGCGGTCTGCATACCTTCCACAGAGATGTGTTCATATGGGCCGTGGAAACCATAACCGCCGGTACCAAGATTTGGACACGGCAATCCCATAAAGGACAGTCTTGCGCCGTCTGTACCGCCACGGATCGGACGGGAGAGCGGTGTCAGACCTTCGGAGGCAATTGCCTGTTTTGCCAGATCCACGATCTCCATTTTATCCTCAATGACAGAGATCATATTCTCATACGAATGTTCGATGTCGAGCGTGACGGTTTCCGGTCCATATTTCTGATTCATGGATTGTGCAAGGTCACGCAGATTCTGCAGACGTTTCTCAAATGTGGTTTTATCATGGTCACGAATGATAAAGGAAAGGGTGGCGGAAGCCACATCTCCGGACATATCGGTCAGATGATAGAATCCTTCCCGGCCGCTGGTGTGTGCCGGCGTTTCCGCTTCCGGAAGCCGGGAAACAATTTCACATCCCACCAGTGCCGCATTGACCATAATGTCTTTTGCTTCGCCCGGATGAACATTTACACCTTTAATATGAAAGATGGCACTTGCGGCATTAAAATTTTCGTAAGCCACTTCGCCTTCGTAATCGCCGTCCACCGTGTATGCATAATCTGCCTGAAAGATAGCAAGGTCAAACAGATCCGCACCTGCACCGACTTCTTCGTCCGGCGTAAACCCGATCCAGACATCCCCGTGTGGTGTACCTTCTGCAATCAGTTCTTCCACGGCTGTCATGATTTCGGCAACACCTGCCTTGTCATCAGCGCCCAGAAGTGTGGTACCGTCTGTAGTGATCAGGGTTCTTCCTTTTAAAGAGGCAAGGGATGGAAAATCACTTACCTTTAAGACATCCTGACTTCCTTTTAATAAGATATCCCCGCCATCATAGTCGGGAATGATCTGAGGTTTGACATCTTTTCCGGAAAAATCCGGGGCAGTATCCATATGAGCGATAAAGCCGATGGATTTACAGTTTTCCATGCCCGGTGTGGCAGGAAGCTTGGCATATACATAGCAGTGATCGGTGAGGAGTATATTGGTAAGACCGAGAGTTTCCAGTTCCTGCTTTAAGGCTTTTGCAAGCGTGAACTCACGCTCACTGCTTGGAATGTCACTGCAGGATTCATCGGAGGTTGTCCAATAGCTGACATATTTTAGTAATCTTTCTTCTACTTTCATGTTAAATTGTTCCTTTCAAATATGCTTTTAAAAAAATTTAAAAAAAATAAAAAAAGTGCTTGCTTTTTTAATACTCCTATTATATAATAATTCTTGTCTTAAGGAAAGACACAAAACAAACAACTTAAAAATGCGCGATTAGCTCAGCTGGCAGAGCACCTGACTCTTAATCAGGGTGTCCAGGGTTCGAACCCCTGGTGGCGCATTGAAAGGTACCGATTTTACAGCATTGACTGTGGGGTTGGTGCTTTTTTTGTGCTTACAACGCATATTATTAAAATTTAAAAAAAAGAGTGTATCCTATTTAACAGAAGGAAAAGCCTGACGATATAAAAAACAGATACTATATGAAGGGGAGAGAGGCAGATGGAACAAAAGAATATTGAGGTGCAAAGGAAAAAAGGTCTGAATCTGATGATGAAGATTCTGATCACGGCAATCATACCGCTACTGATTCTTGTGACTTTTGCAGGGCTGGCAATCCGGGCGGTTGGCGTTACTGTGTCTGATAAACTGATGCAGCATGAATTGAAGACATCGGTCTATGCCGTGAACCAGACAATGTCCATTTTGAGCAGTGGTGACTGGAATACGGATGGAGACCAGCTGTACAAGGGAGATTACAATTTCTCGGAACATCAGGATGTGCTGGATGCTTTTAAGGAAAATACCGGACAGGATGTTACGCTCAGCTGGAATACGACCCGGATGGCGACCAGCATTGTGAGTCAGGACGGCAGCCGCGAGATCGGGACGGAGATAGCAGCAGATGTGTATCAGGCTGTGAAAGAAAAGGGTAGTTATTTTGTGTCCGATACTGTGATTGACGGTCAGAAATATTACGGATATTATGAGGGATTGTACAACAGTGACGGTTCCATGGCAGGTCTGGTGTTTACCGGTATGACGTCTGCTTCCGTTCACGAAATCTACAATGACCGATTGAAAAAAAATATAATATTTATGGTAGTGCTTGCAATCTTTGCATGTATCTTTCTGGCAATTGTGATGATGAAGATTGTGAAGGCAATGATGTCGATGATCGATCATCTGGACGATGTTGCGGAGGGAAATCTGGACAGCAGGATCAGCGACCGCATGACGAGCCGCTCGGACGAGATCGGAAATATTGCGCGTGCGCTATATTCACTTATTGGCGGACTGGCCATGATTGTAAAAAACATCCGGACATCCGCAAAGTCGCTGGATGATTTCAGCGCCAGGTTCCAGAACAGCTTTACGACGATCAATGAGTCCATTCATAATGTGAATACAGCGATGGAGGACATTGCGAACGGAGCGACGAATCAGGCGGGCGAGATGCAGAAGGTCAATGAGCAGATCAGCGACATGAACGAAGCCATTGCCGAGACGACAAAGAACGTGGAAAATCTCACGGGCAGCACGGAGGAGATGAAAGAGCAGAATCATAAGCTCGACGGCACGATCAAAGATCTGGTGGAGATCAGCGACCGCACCAGAGAATCGGTGGATGAGGTCAACCGTCAGACAGACAGGACGAACCAGTCTGTCATGGAGATCGGCAGCGCGATCCAGATGATCACAGATATTGCAAGCCAGACCAATCTGTTGTCCCTGAATGCGAGCATCGAGGCTGCGCGTGCGGGAGAGCATGGAAAAGGATTTGCTGTGGTGGCGGATGAGATCCGTCAGCTTGCGGATCAGTCCAGTGACTCCGCGAAGAAGATCGGTGATATTGTGGAAGAACTGATTAAGAACTCTAACAAGAGCGTCGAGACGATGAACGGTGTGCTGGATGAGATCAATGAGCAGAACGAGAAGCTTTCGACCACCAGAGAGGCATTCGACGGACTGAATACGGAGGTCGGCAATGTGGTAGTTGCGATTGACAATATCCGGCGTGAGATCGAGACGGTCAACACGGCGAAGAATGATGTTATGAGCAGCATGGAGAGCCTGGCAGCGATTGCACAGGAGAATGCGGCAAGTACCGAGGAGACTTCGGCTTCCATGACGGAGTTAAGCGGTATCGTCACGGACTGCAATGCGCAGACGAAAAACCTCGTGGATATTGCAGAAAATTTAAGCGACAATGTCAACCAGTTCCGGATCAAAGAATAAAAGAAAACAGAACACAAAAAACACCCGCAGGCGGATCGAGAAAAATCCGGACTGCGGGTGTTTTTTATCTGGAAGCGATCAGCTTACAGATCGGATTGCCGAGGGAGGAGAACTTCTCCTCGTACTCCGTCATGATATTGCCTTCATTGAGCACCGGATCGTGATGCAGATCTCTGGTGGAGGCGTCCAGATGCCAGCCGGCTTCCGGGATCTCCTCCAGGGAAAAGGTAAAAAGATCCTGATTGTCGGTCTTGAACTCCAGACGTCCCTCCGGTGCGAGAACTTCATCGTAGCGCGCGAAGAACTGACGGGAGGTGAGACGGCGCTTGGCGTGTCTGTCCTTCGGCCACGGATCGGAAAAGTTTAAGTAGATCCGGTCTACCTCTCCGTGATCGAATACCTCAGCGACATCGGCGGCGTCCATGCAGATGAAAAACAGGTTCGGGAGCGGATTCTCTTCCATTTTTTGCAGGGCGCGCAGCAGGACGCTGGAGTAGCGCTCGATTCCCAGATAATTGATGTCGGGATGCGCTGCGGCAAGATCCATCATGAAGCGGCCCTTTCCCGTCAGTCCCTTTCCCATACCGATCTCAATGTGAAGCGGCTGCTGTGACGGAAAAATCTCCTGCCAATGGCCTTTGTGCGTCTCGGGGCTTTTGATGCAGTAGACGCTCTCTGTGATGGCGGCGTCTGCACCCGGTATATTTCTAAGTCTCATATATCCTCCTGCACATAATGTGTCAAATTTACTGTTATACTGCTGTTTATATTTCTTTTCCGCTATTCCCGGACATCGGTCCAAAGCATCTTTTATCATACAG
>OGQH01001283.1_pt1 | contig 23009 bp, 20 predicted proteins | sample 1553181 | NCBI WGS metagenome assembly OGQH01 (sample SAMEA2579946, study PRJEB22360) | human gut metagenome | biome: human gut; feature: human-associated habitat; material: faeces | place: Denmark | collected 2008/2010 | reverse complement strand
GGCGCCTCTTCAGCCTCTTGAGTATTTCTCCAGCGAAAGTTATTATATCAAGCCTTTCTACGTATGTCAATTACTTTTTCGCATTTTTCTAATATTTTCTTTACTGGCATATATTTACATTATATATATGCCTATTTTCTTTATTCTAAAGATCTAAAGACTACTGTTAATCGTACATTGTATTCTTTCTTTCACTATGGCTGCTATTTCTGTTGTTTTCATATCTTTATATTCATCATAAAGTAATGGTTTTAAGAAATGCACCTGTACATCCACTTGTTCTGTTGTCTTGGAATCAAATGGCACAAAACAATTAACCAGCGCAACTGGCACGATCGGACATTTTGCCCTGGTTGCCGCTTTGAAACTTCCGCCTTTGAATTCCTGTACCTGATTACCCTTTTTAGATCTTGTACCTTCCGGAAAGATAAGAAAGTTCTTTCCCGCTTTTACATCATTGCTTACATTAACAATTACCTGTAAAGACTGACGGACATCCTCTCTGTCAATCATGTAAGCCTTCATACACTCAAAAACCTGTTTAAGAAATGGAACATTAGCCACTTCTTTTTTAGCAACTACCGAAAATGGTCTTGGACACGCTTCCATAATCGCAAGTACATCATAAAGTCCCTGATGATTTGGATAGAACATGAATCCATTATCATCCGGGATGTTCTCCTGTCCATATACTTTAATATTAATATTTCCCGAAGTATTGGCACGATGATCTATGTATCTTAATAATTCATAGTGTTCTTCCTCTGTATACTTTTCAACATGTCTTGCATGATAACATAATTTGTACCAATAAACCGGCACAAACAAAATATTTCTTATAACCATCAGAAGAATTCTTCTCATATCTTTTTGTACTCCCTGATTGCTGTCTCATACAGATTGTTACCTTCGCTGTCAATTACTACGATAACCGGAAGATTCTCTACCTGAAGTTTACGGATAGCTTCCGTTCCAAGATCTTCATATGCAACAACCTCTGATGATTTTATACATTTGGACAATAAGGCACCAGCTCCTCCGATTGCCGCAAGATATACACACCCATTGCGCACAACAGCATCGATTACCGCCTGACTTCTTTTTCCTTTTCCGATCATTGCTGTCTGTCCAAGATCAAGAAGACGTGGTGCATATTTGTCCATACGGCTGGCGGTTGTCGGTCCGGCAGATCCTATTGGACGCCCCTCTCTTGCAGGAGATGGTCCCATATAATAAATTGCCTGATTTTTGATATCAATTGGTAATTCTTCGCCTCTGTCCAATGCTTCGTCCATCCGCTTATGTGCTGCATCTCTGGCAGTATAAATAGTTCCGGTGACATATACATAATCTCCTGCGTGAAGAGATTTTGCTGTTTCTTTTGTAATAGGTGCTGTGATATGCTTTTCCATAGTATTTACACCTCCCTGATAATATGGCGATTTACATGACAACAGATATTGACCGCTACAGGAAGTCCTGCAATATGCGTCGGGTAAGTATTCACATTAACTGCTAATGCGGTTGTCGTTCCGCCAAGTCCGCCCGGGCCGATTCCAAGTTTATTAACTGTATCCAGCATTTCTTCCTCCAGATCTTTAACCCATGGGATCTCAGAGTGTGATCCTGCCTCTCTTGTAAGTGCTTCTTTTGCCATCAGTGCACATTTTTCAAATGTTCCACCTATACCGACTCCGACTACCATTGGCGGACAGGCATTTGGTCCTGCATCCCTGACTGCTGTAAGGATTGCATTCTTTACACCTTCAATTCCGTCTGCCGGTTTCAGCATAAATACACGGCTCATATTTTCACTTCCGAATCCTTTCGGAGCAACTTTTATCTCTACTTTATCTCCCGGAACAATACTGTAATGTATGACTGCCGGTGTGTTATCTTTTGTATTTTCGCGAATGATCGGATCTCCTACAACTGATTTTCTAAGGAAACCTTCCACATATCCCTGGCGTACACCTTCGTTCACGGCATCTTCCAGGCTGCCTCCTTCAAAATGTACATCCTGACCAACTTTCAGAAATACGACTGCCATACCTGTATCCTGACAGATTGGAATCATATCTTCGGCTGCAATCTTTAAATTATCCTGCAGCTGATCTAAAATCTGGCGTCCAAGAGGAGACTGTTCTGTATCCAATGCATGCTTCATCGCCTGATCCATATCCTCTGCCAGAAAATGATTTGCTTTTATGCACATATCTTTTATATTCTGTGTGATCGTATTTACATTAATTATTCTCATCTATATCCTCCGTCCCAAATAAAAAATGCCCTGTCTCATATTCATTTTACCCTCTCCCCATATGATATACAAGTTCTTTTCGCTGTGCTATAATGAATTTAATACATTTTTAGGAGGGGTTGAAATGACAACAAATGTAGATTTAGAGAAACTTCAAAAAGATGCTGTGGATATCTTCAATCAGGGCTTCGCCTGTTCAGAATCTGTCATTTATGCAATCAAGGAGAATTTTGAACTGGACATGTCGGATGATGCGATTGCTATGAGTTCCGGATTTCCATGGGGGCTTGGCGGAGGCGGATGTATCTGTGGTGCACTCGCCGGAGCAACGATGTGTATCGGATATTTCTTCGGACGTAAGACACCTGGTGATTCTAAGATTAACCGCTGTTTCAAGCTTTCGAACGAAATCCACGATTTCTTCAAGGAATACTGTGGTGCAACATGCTGCCGTGTTCTGACAAAAGGCAAAGAGAAGAATTCTCCGGAACGTAAAGCACAGTGTACAGACTTTGTAGCTGCTACTGTGAAGAAGACTGCGGAGATCATTCTTCGTGAACTTGCTGCAGATGAGGCGGAAAAATAAAAATATTTTTTCAAAAAACGAGGCGGAAATTTTTTAATCTTCCGCCTCGTTTTATATCTTTATTCTTCTGTCTCTACGTTCTCTGCATCTTCTGTACTTTCTTCCGGCTCTACCAGATCATCTTCTGATTCATCGCCTCTACGTACTTTTGCGATACAAGCTACTTTATCGCCTTCCGGCAGGTTGATAAGCTTCACTCCGGATGTCACTCTTCCGAGTTCTGAGATTCCGTCACACTTCATACGGATGATGATTCCCTCCGTGTTGATGATCATGATCTCATTGTCCTCATCTACTGCTTTCACACCTACAACGTTACCGGTCTTCTCTGTGATCTTATAACACTTCACGCCTTTACCGCCACGGTTCTGGGCTGTAAATTCATCGATGGAAGTACGTTTACCCATACCATATTCGGACACGATCAGCAGTTCTGTTCCCTGTGAGTCGATCTGCATTCCGATCACTTCGTCGCGGTCTACCAGATTCATACCACGGACACCCATGGATGTTCTTCCGGTCGGACGTACATCACTTTCGTTAAAACGGATACACTGTCCATACTTTGTAACCATGAACACATCATGATCGCTGTCTGTGTATTTTACCTCGATCAGCTCATCTTCCTCACGCAGAGTAATTGCTGCAAGTCCTGTCTTTCTGACATTTGCATATTCTTTAATCGGAGTCTTCTTGATGAGACCTTTCTTGGTTGCCATCAGCAGATACTCATCATCGTTATATTTCTCAATCGGAATGACCGCACTGATCTTCTCGCCCGGCATTAACTGCAGCAGGTTCACGATCGCAGTTCCTCTGGATGTTCTGCTTGCTTCCGGAATCTCGTATGCTTTCATACGGTATACACGTCCGGTGTTCGTAAAGAACATCAGGTAATGATGTGTATTGGTCATGAAGAGCTCTTCTACGTAATCCTCATCCAGCTTCTGCATTCCCTTGATTCCCTTACCGCCACGGTTCTGGGCCTTGAATGTATCATGAGACATTCTCTTGATATATCCAAGCTTAGTCATCGTAATGACCACATCTTCTCTCGGGATCAGATCTTCCATGGAAATATCAAATTCATCAAATCCGATGGATGTTCTTCTCTCATCACCGTATTTATCACGGATCACAAGAATCTCTTCTTTGATCACGCCAAGTAATAACTTTCTGTCAGCAAGGATCGCACGTAAATGTTCGATCTGCTCCATCAGTGCTTTATATTCTGCCTCGAGTTTCTCTCTTTCCAGACCTGTCAGAGCACGCAGTCTCATGTCTACGATTGCCTGTGACTGTACGTCTGTCAGTCCGAAACGCTCCATCAATTCTGATTTTGCGATCTGGACCGTCTGGGAACCTCTGATGATCTTGATCACTTCATCGATGTTATCTAATGCGATCAGTAATCCTTTTAAAATATGTGCACGCTCTTCGGCTTTATTTAACTCATACTGTGTACGGCGTGTCACTACTTCTTCCTGATGTTTCAGGTAGTAGTTCAGCATCTCCATCAGGTTCATGACCTTCGGCTCATTGCCGACCAGAGCCAGCATGATCACACCGAATGTGTCCTGAAGCTGTGTATGTTTGTATAACTGGTTCAGAATAACATTGGCATTGGCATCTCTTCGAAGCTCAATGACTACACGCATTCCTTCACGGCTTGACTGGTCACTTAAATCTGTGATTCCGTCAATCTTCTTATCACGTACCAGCTCTGCAATCTTCTCGATCAGTCTTGCTTTGTTAACCATGTAAGGCAGCTCACTTACGATGATACGGCTCTTGCCATTCGGCATCGTCTCGATATCTGTGACCGCACGCACACGGATCTTGCCGCGTCCGGTTCTGTATGCCTCTTCAATTCCTCTTGTTCCGAGGATCATACCACCTGTCGGGAAGTCTGGTCCTTTGATGATCTTTAAGATCTCTTCGATCGTTGTCTCTTCTTTATCCTCGATCTGGTCATCAATGATCTGTACGACTGCATTGATCACTTCACGCAGGTTGTGCGGCGGGATATTCGTCGCCATACCTACAGCGATACCGGAAGTACCGTTGACCAGAAGGTTCGGGAATCTTGACGGCAGAACGGTAGGTTCTTTCTCCGTCTCGTCAAAGTTCGGAATGAAATCAACGGTATTTTTATTAATATCCGCTGTTAATTCCATGGAAATCTTACTCAGTCTTGCCTCTGTGTATCGCATGGCGGCAGCACCGTCACCGTCCACAGAACCAAAGTTACCATGTCCGTCTACCAGCGGATATCTGGTAGACCATTCCTGTGCCATATTAACCAATGCACCATAGATAGAGCTGTCACCGTGCGGGTGATATTTACCCATCGTATCACCGACGATACGCGCACACTTTCTGTGCGGCTTGTCAGGACCATTGTTCAGCTCGATCATAGAGTACATGATTCTTCTCTGTACCGGTTTCAAACCATCTCTTACATCCGGCAGGGCACGGGACGCAATAACACTCATCGCGTAGTCGATATAAGAGGTTTCCATTGTCTGTTTCAGATCCACTTCGTGGACTTTGTCAAATATATTGTCTTCCATCAATCTCTCAGAGATTTAATTATCCCTGTTCCTCCTTTCTTCTACACGCTTATATTATACATCCAGATTCTTAACGTATTTTGCATTCTCAACGATGAACTCACGTCTTGGCTCTACTTTGTCACCCATCAGTGTCGTAAATGTCAGGTCCAGTTCGCTCGTTGTCTCATCATCCATCGTTACACGTAACAGGATACGGTGTTCCGGATCCATGGTTGTCTCCCAGAGCTGTTCTGCATCCATCTCTCCAAGACCTTTGTAACGCTGGATTTTATTATTACCGTCACGGCCGACTTCATTGATGATATTACTCAGTTCTTCGTCACTGTATGCATACCATACCTTCTTGTTCTTCTCAAGCTTATAAAGCGGCGGCTGTGCCAGATATACATAACCCTGCTTGATAAGCTCCGGCATGAACCGGTAAATGAACGTCAGAAGCAGTGTACTGATATGTGCACCGTCCACGTCGGCATCGGTCATGATGATGATCTTGTGATAACGCAGTTTGGAAATATCGAAATCTTCATGGATTCCTGTACCAAATGCAGTGATCATCGCCTTGATCTCGGCATTGCCGTAGATCTTATCCAGTCTTGCCTTCTCTACGTTCAGAATCTTACCACGCAGTGGAAGGATTGCCTGCGTCGCACGGTCACGTGCTGTCTTCGCAGAACCGCCGGCAGAATCTCCCTCTACGATGTAGATCTCGCAGTTCTCCGGATTCTTATCCGAACAGTCTGCAAGCTTTCCAGGAAGTGCCATATTATCCAGTGCTGATTTTCTACGTGTCAGGTCTCTTGCCTTTCTTGCAGCCTCTCGCGCGCGCTGGGACATCACAGATTTCTCTACGATGATCTTACCAACGGCCGGATTCTGCTCAAGGAAGATCTCAAGCTGCTTGCTGACTACATTGTCAACCGCACCTCTTGCCTCGCTGTTACCAAGTTTCTGCTTGGTCTGACCTTCAAACTGTGGATCCTCGATCTTGACGCTGATGATCGCGGTCAGGCCCTCACGGATATCTTCACCGCTTAAGTTCGGCTCATTGTCACGCAGAAGCTTGTTCTTTCTTGCATAATCATTAAATGTCTTTGTGATCGCATTACGGAATCCGACAACGTGTGTTCCACCTTCCGGAGTCGTAATGTTATTGACAAATCCATACGTATTGTCACTGTAAGAATCGTTGTGCTGCATAGCCACTTCGACAGACACATTATTTACCATACCTTCACAGTAAATGATCTGCTCATAAAGCGGTGTCGCACTGCGGTTCAGGTAAGTAACGAATTCTTTGATTCCGCCTTCGTAGTGGAATGTTCTTTCTTTCGGCTCTTCCTCACGGTCGTCCTTCAATACGATTTTCAGTCCTTTTGTCAGGAATGCCATCTCGCGGAATCTCTGTTTCAGAACATTAAAATCAAAGATCGTTGTCTCAAAAATGGTATCATCCGGCAGGAATGTTACTTTTGTACCGGTCTTTCCTTCTTCACAGTCACCGATCACGGTCAGTTTCTCCATAACTTTTCCGCGCTCGTAACGCTGCTGGTATACTTTACCCTCGTGGTAGATCTCAACTTCCAGCCAGTTGGAAAGCGCATTTACAACAGACGCTCCAACACCGTGAAGTCCACCGGATACCTTGTATCCTCCACCACCAAATTTACCTCCTGCATGCAGCACGGTAAATACAACTTCTACCGCAGGAAGTCCTGCTTTGTGGTTGATACCAACCGGAATTCCACGTCCATTATCGATAACGGTCACCGAATTGTCTTTATTGATTGTTACATAAATCGTATCACAGAAGCCCGCCAAAGCTTCGTCTACGGCATTATCGACAATCTCGTATACAAGATGATGCAAGCCTCTGGCTGATGTACTTCCAATGTACATACCAGGACGTTTGCGGACTGCCTCAAGACCTTCCAATATCTGAATTTCATCTGCGCCGTATTCATGCTGTACTTTTTCTGTACCCATTCTCAGTCCTCCTAGTTTTCTTTCGTTACCTGCCCGTTCTGGACATGGAACACTTTGTTTATTGAAAAGCGGTGATTTACAAAATCCTCAACACCCGTACAGGTGATCAAAGTCTGTATATCATGTATGCTGTCTAACAAATAGTTTTGCCTGTGTTTATCAAGTTCAGACAATACATCGTCAAGTAAAAGTATCGGGGTGTCATGTGTTGCCAGTTTGACCAGCTCGATCTCCGACAGTTTCAAAGACAGGGCAGCCGTTCTCTGCTGTCCCTGGGAACCATATTTGCGGATGTCCATATCACCGATCAGAAAGCCGATGTCGTCCCTGTGCGGCCCCACCGTTGTACTCTTCATCCGCAGATCTCTCTCCCGGTACCGGTTCAGTGCCTGTTCAAATGGCAGATCTCCCGTACTTGGCTCGTATATGATCTTCAGGCTTTCTTTACCGCCGGTCAGTCTCTGGTGAATCTTTGCAATGATCCCATTGATCTGTTCGACAAATTCTTTTCTTCTGGCAATCAGCCTTTCCCCATATTGTACCATCTGCAGCTCCCATATTTCCAGTGTATCCGAAAGATCTTTCTTTCCGCCGAAACTGAGCTCTTTCAGCAGATGGTTTCGCTGATTCACGATCCGGTTGTAATTCGACAGATTATTCAGGTACACCTTATCAAGCTGCGAAAGCTCCAGATCTATGAATCTTCTTCTCTCTGCCGGCCCGTTCTTGATAATGTTCAGATCTTCCGGCGAGAAAAATACAAGATTCACAATTCCGAAAAGTTCGCTTGCTTTCCGGATCGGCATCTTATTGATGGCAATCCCTTTCGGACTGTTCTTCTTCAGGTGCATATCGATCTGATAACTGATTCCGTTCTTTTCCACCACGGTTTCGATGTGTGATTCATCCTCGCCGAAACGGATCATATCCCTGTCCTTCGACCCGCGGTGGGACTTGGTCGTTCCGGACAGATACACAGCCTCCAGAATATTCGTCTTCCCCTGGGCATTGTTCCCGTAAAAAATATTCGTAGAACCATCAAACTCCACATTCAGAAGATCATAATTTCTAAAATTCTTTAATTTCAGGGAATTAACCTTCAATTCTGATCTCTTCTCCGTCAAATAATACAACATCTCCGCCGTATAACTTACGTCCGCGGCGTGTATCTGTCTCGCCATTTACCATGACAAGACCTTCCTGGATCACTTCTTTGGCTTCTACTCCGGATTCCACCATTCCTGTAGCTTTCAAAGCCTGTCCAAGCTTGATATATTCATCTCGTAATCTAATTGTCTCCATATGTCTCGCATTCCTCTCCCGGGATTCTCCCATATCTTATAAGTATAACTTATAGATAAATTTTATCAGATCAGCCAGGCTATATCCGATCCATCTATCAAAAAGCGTTCTACTGTATGCATTTCGTTGTATTTTTATGCACATTTTTCTGTTTTTCAGTTGCTTTTTATTATACTTATTGCTAAATCTTTTTGCAAGTATTCCTGCGTTTTTTGTTTTATCTTTTAATCTTCTTCCAGATATTCCATTCCCGTTTATGCTGCAGCATTAAAGTTAACAGGAAGAATCAGGTAGATGTAGCTTTCTTCATCATCTTTGATGAAGCAAGGTGCTTTCGCATTCATCAGATAAATTGTTACTTCTTCGTCGTCGATAACACGAAGTGCATCGATCAGGAATTTCGGATTGAATCCGATCAGCAGATCTTTTCCCTCTTTTGTGATCATGATCTCTTCATTCATGGATCCGATCTGGGATTTGATCTTTAATTCCATAAGTTCGTCACCGATATTGATGATGATTGGTTTCTTGTCTCCTTCTTTTACCAGAAGTGTTGCTCGGTCGATACAGTTGAGCAGCTCTTTTTTATTAATTCTGACTTTTGTCTCATAATCATTTGACAACATCTGATCGATTCTGAAATATTCACCTTCGATCAGACGTGATACAACGATCGTGTTATCAAATTCGAACACAATATGATTCTTTGTATATGAAATCGATACCACATTTTCAGCCTCACCCGAAAGGATCTTACTGATCTCGATCAGTGTCTTTCCAGGTACAACAAGCTTTCTGTCAGCTACGCTTTTTTTCAATGGCACTTTTCGAATGGAAATTCTGTGTCCGTCCAGCGAAACAACTTTCAGAATATTATCACTGATGTCGAACAATTCTCCAGTCATAAGTTTATTACTTTCACTGTCAGAAATAGAGAAAATTGTCTGACGGATGACTTCTTTCAATGTGAATTGAGAGACTTCTATAGAATCTTCTTTCTCAATAATTGGTAAGTAAGCAAATTCATCGCCAGGTTTACCGGCAATATCAAATTTTGCTTTTTCACATGTGATGACTGTCTGAAGATTATCTAAAGTTTCGATCGTTACTTCATTATCCGGAAGTTTTCTAACGATCTCTGAAAAAATCTTTGCATCGATAGCGATCATTCCGCGATCAATAATGTCTCCGGAAATTTCTGTCTGGATACCAAGTTCCATATCATTCGCTGTTAATTTGATGATATCTGTTGTTGCATCAATAAGTATGCATTCCAGAATGGACATCGTTGTTTTAGAAGGAACTGCTTTGGAAACAATACTGACACCTTTGACCAGATTGGATTTACTGCAGGTAATTTTCATATGTGTATAACTCCTTTCGCACGTGTGTGATAGATAAATAAATAAAATAGTTTCCGCCTCAGCCGTATTAGGGGATGTGGAAAAGAGGAAAAGTGCCTCTAGCCCAGTGTTTGCAAGGAATTTTGGCTTTGAAAACTTTGTGGAATTCGACTGGATTTTATGTGGAACGACTGTTGAAAACTTTTTCGTTTCTAAAGACAGGTGCAAAATTCCTGGGTTTTTCCCAAGGCTGTCCCATAGTTATCCACATGTCAGACGCAGATTTTCCACATAGTTATTCACAGGCCAAAATGGCAAAATAAGGCTAAGCCGGATTGATTTTCTTCTTTATAATATTAATAGTGTTAGAAAGAGTCTCGTCCGCCTTTAATTCGTTCTCGATTTTCTCAATCCCATGCTTGATGGTAGAGTGATCCTTGCCCCCAAGAATGACACCGACTGCTTTTAATGAAGTTTCTGTCATATTTCGGATCAGATACATGGCAATCTGGCGCGGAAATACGATCTCGGCGTTACGTTTATTCCCTTTCAGATCAGGAATAGATACACCAAAATGTTCGGAAACGATGTCCAAAATCAGTTCAGGCGTAACTTCTCTGCGATTATCCGAAGAAATGATATCTTTTAAGGCCTCTGCTGCAAGGGCAATATCGATAGAACCGGTGTTGTTCAGTTTATAAAGAGCAATCAGTTTATTAAGAGACCCTTCAAGTTCTCGGATATTTGTCTTAACGTTCGTTGCGATATATTCGAGTACATCATTCGGAATATTGTATTTTTCCAGATGATCCAGCTCGATCTTCTTCTGTAAAATCGCCATACGGGTTTCATAATTAGGTGATGAAATATCAGCAATCAGACCCCACTCAAATCGCGTACGAAGTCTGGCCTCCAAAGTTTCAATATCTTTCGGCGGCTTATCAGACGATATGATGATCTGCTTTCCGGATGTATGCAGATGGTTAAATGTGTGGAAGAATTCTTCCTGTGTACTTTCTTTTCCGATAATGAATTGGATATCATCGATCAAAAGTACGTCATTATTACGGTATTTATCGCGGAATTTCGACATTGCGGACTCGTTTCCGGCGGTTTTTCCGTTTTTGAGAGCTTCGATCAGCTCATTGGTAAATGTCTCGCTGGTTACATAGAGGACTTTTTTCTTTGGATTCTTGTCCAGAATAAAATGTGCAATTGAGTGCATCAAATGAGTCTTTCCAAGTCCAACACCTCCATATAAGAAGAGGGGATTGTATACTTCTCCCGGAGATTCGGCTACAGCAAGGGAAGCTGCATGGGCGAAATTATTGTTACCGCCGACAACGAAGGTATCAAAAGTATACTTCGGATTAAGCCCGGCTTTTTCCGCAGCACTTTTGCTTTTTTTCTTCTGATTTGCTTCAATGGCCATATTCTGAATCTCGTTCAGTCTGTCATCATCCTCGGAAATGAAGACAACTTCATATTCAGTTCCAGTAATCTCCGCAATACATACTTTTAATGGAAGCTGATATTTTTTTTCAATATATTCTACACTCGCATTCATATTTACTAATATAAATACGGTATTGTCTACGACATCGTAAACTTTCAATGGTTGGATCCACGTATTGAACGATACATTGGACAACTCATGTTCGACCCTGAGATGTTCGATAATTTCAGGCCATTTTTCCTTTACTGTATTCATCATATTTACTCCTAATCTGTCTGATTCGCGGATTTTCACCTATAAACCCACTCTTCTACATTGTACATCAAAAAGTTGCTTTAGGCAATCTTTTATCGCTATGCTTTGGCAACTGGCAGTTTCTCTTGATATAGATTTGAAATATGTGGAAAACTCAATCCCAATTATCAACACTTGTAAAATGCGCATGAAATGGGGAAAAAATCTAAAAAAATATATGATTTCCACACGTTATCCACAAAAATCCACAAAGTTTTCCACAAAATGTGGATAAATATATTTTTAAAATTTGAGGAATAGCTTGACGTAGAGCGGTTTTTTTTATATAATCAAGGCTGATGTCTTATGAAAATTAGGGGGCAAGCCCCTTGGAATAAAATAAGGAGGTGGATATCCATGAAGATGACATTCCAGCCAAAGAAGAGACAGAGAGCTAAAGTACATGGCTTCAGATCTAGAATGAGCACAGCAGGTGGAAGAAAAGTACTTGCTGCAAGAAGAGCAAAAGGAAGAAAGAAATTATCAGCGTAGGCCGCATATATGTGGCCTTTTCTTCTACTCAGAAAAATTAGGAGAATAAGACAATGAAGTATTCCGAATCACTGAAAAAGAACAAAGATTTCCAATATATATATAGAAAAGGGAAATCTTACGCCAACAAATATCTGGTCATGTATGTACTGGAAAATGGGACAAGTCAGAATCGATTAGGAATATCTGTAAGCAAAAAAGTAGGAAACAGTATAGTACGGCACAGATTAACAAGATTAATCCGAGAAAGCTATAGACTGCAAGAAGAACGATTCAGATGTGGATTAGATATAATTGTTATAGCAAGAATAGGCGCCAAAGGAAAAGATTATAAAGATATTGTCGGCGCAATGCTCCATCTGGGTCATCTTCATAAGATTATAGATGAGGGGTAACGTATTATGAAGAAGATTCTGCTCACTGGTATCAGATTTTATCAGAGATATCTGTCTCCGATAAAGGGTGGTTCCACCTGTAAATTTTATCCGACCTGTTCTCAGTATGCGAAAGAGGCAATTGAGAAATACGGCGTATTAAAAGGAGGACGACTGGCGGTGTGGAGAATTCTGCGTTGTAATCCGTTTACCAGAGGAGGTTACGACCCTGTTCCTTAAAAAGATTACAACTACATATGGAGGAAAAAATTATGGTACCAAGTTTACTGACTGCCGCTAACTGGCCGATTGTCGGACAGCTTTGCTGGATTCTGGGTAAGGTAATGAACTTTATCTATAATTTCCTGGACAAATGTCTGCCAAGCGATAGCGGGCTGGTAGGTCTGTCGATTATTATGTATACGATTTTTGTGTATACATTATTACTTCCACTTACGATTAAGCAGCAGAGAACATCCAAGATGTCTTCTGTTATGAATCCGGAGATTCAGGCTATACAGAAGAAGTATAAAAATAAGAAAGACCAGGCGTCCATGATGAAACAGCAGGAAGAGATTCAGCAGGTGTACGATAAATATGGTACATCGATGTCAGCAGGATGCCTTCCGTTACTGATTCAGATGCCGCTGTTATTTGCTTTGTACCCGGTTATCTATAATATCCAGAAATATGTTCCGGAGATCAAGACAGCTCCAAAGGCTGTAAATGTATTCCTGACACTTCCGGATCTAACTATCTCACCTATGCAGATGATCAAGAACAGCGGAAACTATGGTTTCCCGGCAATCGTGATCATTATTACTGCGATTTTACTTCCGGTATTATCAGGTCTGACACAGTATGGAAGTATCAAGCTTTCACAGGCTATTTCAGGCCAGCAGCTGGACAAAGATAACCCGATGGCGTCTACAATGAACACGATGAATATCACAATGCCACTGTTTTCGGTATTTATGGTATTCTCACTTCCGACAGGTATCGGTCTGTACTGGATCGTCAGTGCGGTAGTACGTTGTGTTCAGCAGGTATTTATCAATAAGCACTTAAGCAAGATTTCTGTAGAAGAGATTCTGGAGCAGAATAAGGAAAAGGCTGAGGAAAAACGTGTAAAACGTGGCGAGAAGAATGAACGTATCGCAGCAATGGCTCAGACGAATACCAAGAATATGAACAATCAGAACCAGAAGAAGAGACAGAGTACATCGAACCTGAGTGAAAAAGAAAGAGAAGCCAAGGTAGAAAACGCACACAAGAAAGCTGAAAATGCGAAGAAAGGAAGTCTCGCATCAAAAGCAAACATGGTGAAGAAATTTAACGAAAATGATTAGGGGGCGCTGTCATGGAGGATTACATTACTGTATCGGCAAAGACATTGGACGATGCGATCACCGAAGCGTTAGTTCAGTTAGGTGTAACAAGTGATCGCTTAGATTATATTGTTGTTGAAAAAGGAAGCGAAGGTTTCCTTGGAATCGGAAGAAAGCAGGCAGTAATCAAAGCCCGCAGAAAACGAGAAGAAAAACCGGTTGAAGAGACAGTGGAAGAAAGTAAAGCTGAAACACCGGTAAAAGAAGAAGTAAAACCAGAGAAGAAGACAGAGAAGAAGCCGGCAAAAGAGCATTCTCATACAAAGAAAAATGTAAGAGAAGAAAAACCGGAAGTAAAATCTGAGCCAAAGAAAGAAGTAGAACTTGCAAAAGTTGAACCACAGACGATCGAGACATGTGAAAAGTTCATTTACGATGTGATGAATGCAATGGGCATGGATGATGTAAAAGTTACATCTGTTGTAGATGAAGAAGGAGCACTTTCCATCAATATGGAAGGAAGCAACATGGGTATCCTGATCGGAAAACGCGGACAGACACTTGATTCTCTGCAGTATCTTACAAATCGTGTTGCCAACAAGATGCAGGATGGCTATGTAAGAGTGAAACTCGATACAGAGGATTACAGAAGAAGAAGAAAAGAAACACTGGAAAATCTTGCAAAGAACATTGCAAGCAAAGTAAAGAGAACAAGAAAGACAGTTTCTCTTGAGCCAATGAATCCATACGAGAGAAGAATCATTCACTCTGCGCTGCAGTCTGACCCGGCAGTATCCACACACAGTGAAGGTGAAGAGCCGTACAGAAGAGTTGTGGTAACACTGGTAAGAAACAGAAATAATCGATAATTAAGAGACAGGGGTCTTTAAGCGGCCCCTGTCTTTTTTTCACTCAAATGTATATTGGAGGAAATTATGGAACAATTATATAACTCCACGATTGCCGCAATATCTACGGCAATGAGTAATTCGGGAATAGGAATTGTACGAATGAGCGGACAGGAAGCATTTCAGATTGCAGACCGGGTATATAAGGGGAAAAAAGAGAAAAAACTATGTGATCAGAAGTCACATACCATTCATTATGGATATATTGTTGATGGAGAACAGGTAATTGACGAGGTCCTGGTCATGCTGATGCGCGGGCCGCACAGCTATACCGGTGAAGACACGGTAGAGATCAACTGTCACGGCGGTGTCTATGTGGTAAAACGAATTCTCGAAGTCCTGATCAAAAACGGTGCACGCCCGGCAGAGCCGGGAGAGTACACTAAGCGTGCATTCCTGAACGGAAGACTGGATCTTTCGCAGGCAGAAGCAGTTGGTGATCTGATCGCATCGCAGAACGAATATGCATTGCAGAGTTCGGTAAGCCAGTTAAAAGGAAATATCAAAGATAAGATCAGCGAAATGCGCGAAAAGATCCTGTATCATACTGCATTTATCGAGACTGCACTGGACGATCCGGAGCATATCAGTGTTGACGGCTATGGAGAAACACTGAAAAAAGTCGTCGATGAGATCATGGAAGCAATGAAAAGATTGCTAGATAGCTGTGATGATGGTAGGATTATAAAAGAGGGCGTACGCACAGTCATCCTCGGAAAACCGAATGCGGGAAAATCCTCTCTGTTAAATGTACTTCTCGGAGAAGACCGGGCAATCGTTACTGATATTGCCGGTACGACAAGAGATGTACTGGAAGAACACCTGAATCTGAAGGGCATTTCCTTAAATATTATGGATACTGCCGGTATCCGTGATACGGAAGATGTGGTGGAGAAGATCGGTGTTGATCGTGCGAAAGAATATGCGGACAAGGCAGACCTGATCCTGTATGTGATCGATGCATCCAGACCACTGGATGAAAATGATGCAGAGATCCTGCATCTGATCAAAGGCAAACGTGCGATCATCCTGTTAAATAAATCCGATCTGGATATGCAGGTGACAAAAGAACAGGAAGAACTGCCGGAAGAATTTCCGGTGATCGAGATCTCTGCAAAGAACGTACAGGGAATCGAAGAGCTGGAAGATACGTTAAAGAAGATGTTCTTCCAGGGAGAACTGACATTTAATGATGAAATCTATATTACAAATGTGAGACAGAAAACAGCGCTTCAGGATGCATATGCTGCATTGGAACGTGTGAATGACAGCATTGCCGCGGATATGCCGGAGGATTTCTATTCGATCGACCTTATGGATGCGTATGAAGCTCTCGGTAATATCACCGGCGAAACGATAGGAGAAGATTTGGTTAATGAGATATTCAGCAAATTCTGTATGGGAAAATAAAGATAAATATGATGTCGTAGTCATCGGTGCCGGCCACGCAGGTTGTGAGGCAGCACTGGCGACGGCGAGACTGGGCTTTCAGACACTGGTATTTACCGTAAGTGTGGACAGCATTGCGATGATGCCGTGTAATCCGAATATCGGCGGAAGCTCGAAAGGACATCTGGTAAGAGAGCTGGATGCCCTTGGCGGAGAGATGGGAAAGGTCATCGACCGTACATTTATCCAGTCAAAAATGTTAAATAAATCCAAGGGTCCTGCGGTACATTCGCTCCGTGCACAGGCAGACAAAGCAGTGTACAGCAGAACGATGCGCCGCGTACTGGAGGCTCAGGAGAACCTGGAGATCAAACAGGGAGAGGTTGCCAATCTCCTTGTGGAAGATGGAAAGATCACGGGAGTGCAGACATTTTCCGGTGCAACATATCACTGTAAGGCGGTTATCATCTGCAGCGGAACTTACCTGAAAGCACGATGCATTTATGGTGATGTGAGTCAGTATACAGGCCCGAACGGACTGCAGGCGGCCAATCATCTGACTGACTGTCTGAAAGAACTGGGCATTAAAATGTACCGTTTTAAGACAGGAACACCTGCCAGAGTAGACCGGAAAACAGTTGATTTCAGCAAGATGGAAGAACAGTTCGGAGATGAAAGAGTGGTACCATTTTCATTTACCACGAATCCGGACGATGTGCAGATCGACCAGGCATCCTGCTGGCTGACTTATACAAATGAGACGACACATGAGATCATCCGTGCCAATCTGGACAGATCGCCGTTATATTCCGGCATGATCGAGGGTACGGGACCGAGATATTGTCCGTCTATCGAAGATAAAGTGGTAAAATTTGCGGACAAAAAACGTCATCAGGTATTCCTGGAACCGGAAGGGCTGGAGACGGATGAGATGTACATCGGCGGAATGTCAAGTTCGCTGCCTGAAGATGTACAGTATGCAATGTACCGTAGTGTTCCGGGACTGGAGCATGTGAAGATCGTGCGGAATGCGTATGCGATCGAATATGACTGTATCGATGCGAGACAGTTAAAACCATCACTGGAATTCCGCAATATCAGCGGCTTATTCAGTGCCGGTCAGTTTAACGGAAGCTCGGGCTATGAAGAAGCTGCCGCACAGGGCCTTATAGCGGGCATAAATGCCGCCAGAAAGCTGCAGGGCAAGGAATCCTTAGTGTTAGACCGCTCAGAGGCTTATATCGGCGTTCTGATCGATGATCTGGTTACAAAGGAAAGCCATGAACCGTACCGAATGATGACTTCAAGAGCAGAGTACCGTCTGCTCCTTAGACAGGATAATGCGGACCAGCGTCTGACGGAAAAAGGCTATGAAGTCGGTTTGATCTCACAGGAGCGTTATGATCGTCTGAAAGAGAAAGAAAGACTGATCGAGTCTGAGATCGAGAGATTAAAGAATGCCTATGTCGGAACCAGTGAAAAGGTACAGGAACTTCTGGAATCTTATGAAAGTACACCTTTGAATTCAGGAAGCAGTCTGGCAGAACTGATAAGGAGACCGGAATTATCTTACGAAGCTGTTACGGATATTGATGTGACGAGACCGGAACTTCCGAAAGATCTGGCAGCAGAAGTGATCGAGCAGGTGGATATTTCTCTGAAATATGACGGTTATATCCAACGTCAGAAACGCCAGGTAGAGCAGTTCAAGAAGATGGAGAATAAGAAAATTCCGGAAGATATGGACTATGATGCAGTGAACAGCCTTCGTATTGAGGCAGTTCAGAAGCTGAAAGAGTACAGACCGGTGTCAATCGGGCAGGCATCGCGTATCTCTGGTGTATCTCCGGCAGATATATCAGTATTGCTTGTGTATCTGAGTGGAAATCACAGATAAATTAATAAATGTGATGAAAAAGCAAGAAAAGCGGGATGAGTAGCTGTAATATAATGAAGTATATCAGTAAGAAAAACATCTAACACAAAAATAAATGTATTAATATTGACATACACTAAAAATATAATTACACAGTAAATATAATGATAAGTATATAAAATGAATAAGATGAAAAATCATACATTTTATATACTTATTAATTTTAGAGAGAAAAAAGGAGAAAAATATGGACCAGATTTTGAAAAAAAGCCTGGAAAAGATAGGGATAGAGATCACAGACGAGCAGAAAGAGCAGTTTGATACCTATCATAAACTTCTTGAAGAGTGGAATAAGGTGATGAACCTGACCGGAATCACAGAATATGAAGAAGTTGTAGAGAAACATTATGTAGACAGCTTGTCGATTGTAAAAGTAATGGATATGAATCATGTGGATACAGTGATCGATGTGGGTACAGGAGCTGGTTTTCCTGGATTACCGCTGAAAATTGCATTCCCACATCTGAAAGTAACATTATTGGATTCATTGAATAAGAGGATTAAGTTCCTCAATGCGGTGATTGAAGAGCTGGGGCTGGAAGATATCCACACAATTCATGGAAGAGCAGAAGATTATGCCAAAGATGCAGCATATAGAGAGAAGTATGATCTGTGTGTATCCAGAGCAGTTGCAAATCTGGCGACATTGAGTGAATATTGCCTTCCTTATGTAAAAGTAGACGGTATGTTTATACCTTATAAATCAGGTGAAATTGATGAAGAGGTAAAAGGATCGAAGAAAGCGGTGAAGGTGCTTGGAGGAGAGATAGAAGATGTAGTGAAATTCGAATTGCCGGGAACGGATATCGGAAGATCCTTTGTAAAGATCCACAAAGTGAAGAATACGGCTAAGAAGTATCCGAGAAAGGCAGGGATGCCTTCAAGGGAGCCGATTGTTTAATCGTTGGGGAAATGGCTTACCCCGGGATGGAATGAAAATGAGATAGGAATCCCTATCTCATTTTCATTCCATCTGGTTTTCGCGGGCGGCAATGATTAAATAATGAGAGTGTAGGGGTGGTGCGTGGATGAGGATAGGTGTTGGAAGCAGGAAGAGAAAAAATTGGTAAAAGGGAGGATGTTTCACGTGAAACATCCTCCCTTTGTACGTGTGTGTAGGTTGCTGATGGATGGAATGTATAATAATAACTGCGTTTGTTTATGAATGTTAATGATAGTCTTTGAAATAGTAATTGGCTTATACTATATTAGTGCAAATCCTTGAATTAGCAGTTGTCACTTAATAGTAGGTCTAGTTGCTCCAAGAATGCATTGACATTTTCGCGTTGTGGAAGTAATCCGCTGCCTGGGACTTCGAGGTGTTCGATAGATGGAAGTATGTGGCAGTATTCGGTGGCTTTTTGTGATGTTTCTGGTGCGTTTTTACCTGTGATTACTGCGATTGAGGTTGTAAGTCCTTCGAGACAGTGGGCAACATTTACAGTTGTGTAATGTCCTAAAATGCTGGCGTAGAGATATTTACACTCTGCTGAGTCGGAAAGAGCGGTGTTGCGTGCGCCTACATTATAAATAAATGTTCCGTATATAGGGATATTTATTATCTTTGCAAGTAGTTTTGATTTGTGATTTGGAGCTTTTGCAAGTGCATGTGTGCTTTCCGGACAAACCAGAATAATATGGTCAATCTGGTCGGCTATATTCTGACAGGCAGCTGTTACAAAGGAGGCTGAAGCCCCGGTAGCTACGATATCTGTCTTTTCGCCTATAATATCACGAATAAAGTCAGTAAGCAGTTGAACATACAGATAGCAGGTATATGTAATTGCGGGCTTGTCGGATTTGCCGCATCCGAGAAGGTCTATCGTATATACTGTGTGTTCTTTGGAAAGAGTACCGATTACTTTATCCCATTCCATAGAAGAACTGTAATGATTCAGATCATGAATAAGAAGAACCGGAGAACCAGTTCCTTCTCTTTTATAATATATATTTCCAAATTTCCAATTATAGTAATTGGATTCATCTTCTTCTGAATGTTCATCGGAGGCGTTGAATATGAATTTATTTATTACATGGAATGCTAAGGTTGTCGTTCCAATTGCTGTTGAGATGAATAATAATGTCTTTTTCCAGTTCATGCTGATACCTCACTTTCTTTTCCTAATTATACTATATTTACTTATGAATTGGAAGATTGCCTTTACAAAATGAGCATAAAATGAACAAAGTGAAGGAAATAGGACATTTTATTTGAAATATATGAAAAGAAGGGACACGAATAATAAAGCAAGTGGTAAAAACAAATGTTTCACGTGAAACATTCACAAAAATCGTATGTCACACAAAGATAACGAAAATAATATAGAGAACGGTTTTATATTTATGGAAAAGGGAAAATCTATGTTTCACGTGAAACATTTTCTGGATAAGTATTCTGAAAAGTGATATACTAGAATCATGTGAAATAAGGGAAGGTGATAATTAAATGGGACGAGTTATAGCCGTTGCGAACCAAAAAGGTGGCGTTGGAAAAACAACGACAGCTATTAATCTGTCGGCATGTCTTGCTGAAAAAGGACAAAAGGTTCTTGCTATTGATATGGATCCGCAGGGCAATATGACGAGTGGATTAGGAATAGACAAAGATGAAGTTGAAAAGAATATCTATGATCTTATGATTGGTCAGGCTGGTGTAGATGAAGTTCTGCAAAAGGAAGCAATTGAAAATCTGGATGTGATACCGACAAGCATTGACCTTTCGGCTGCTGAAATTGAACTGATCGGTGTGGATGATAAAGAATTTATTATAAGAAATGCGGTTCAGCCGATCAAAGATGATTATGATTATATCATTATTGATTGTCCGCCATCGTTAAGTATGCTGACGATCAATGCAATGACAACAGCAGATTCTGTACTGGTTCCGATTCAGTGTGAGTATTACGCACTTGAAGGGTTGAGTCAGTTAATACATACAGTGGAGCTTGTAAAAGAAAGGCTGAATCCTGTTCTGGAGATTGAAGGAGTTGTATTTACTATGTATGATGCACGAACCAATCTTTCACTCCAGGTAGTGGAAAATGTAAAGGAAAACCTGCAACAGAACATCTATAAGACGATTATTCCTAGAAATATCCGATTGGCTGAAGCACCAAGTTATGGTATGCCGATTAATCTGTATGATCCAAAGTCTACAGGAGCAAGCGCATATCAGAGACTGGCGGATGAAGTTATGAATAGAGAGTAAATGAAAGATGTAATGTAGGAGGAAACGAATGCCAATAAAGAAAAAAGGATTGGGGAAAGGACTGGACAGTCTGATTCCTGATAATAAGAGCATGAAGTCTGTTACATCGGAAAAAACTGTGGAATCAAAAGAAGATGCAGCAGCTAAATCCGGTGTACAGGTAATGAAAATTAATGAGGTTGAGCCAAACAGAGACCAGCCGAGAAAGAATTTTGATGAAGATGCTCTCCTTGAACTTTCGGATTCGATTAAGCAATTTGGTGTGTTACAGCCATTGCTTGTTCGAAAAAGAAAAGATTACTATGAGATCATTGCGGGCGAAAGAAGATGGAGAGCTGCAAAACTTGCCGGAGTAAAAGAGGTTCCTGTGATTGAAAAGGAATATACAGATCAGGAAATTCTTGAGATAGGTTTGATTGAGAACATTCAGAGAGAAAACTTGAATCCGATTGAAGAAGCAATTGCATACAAGAGACTTCTGGAGGAATTCAATCTGAAACAAGATGAAGTCGCAGAGAGAGTATCGAAGAGCAGAACAGCCGTAACGAACTCTATGCGTTTGCTGAAACTTAGTGATAAAGTTCAACAGATGATCATTGACGATATGATTTCAACGGGACATGCAAGAGCATTGCTGGCCATTGACGATCCTGAGCTTCAGTACACACTGGCAAATAAGATATTTGACGAAAAACTCAGTGTAAGAGAAACTGAGAAATTGGTCAAAGAAATAAAAAATCCAAAGAAGCCGAAAGAAAAGAAACTGGTGGCCAATTCATTTATTTACCAGGATCTGGAAGAAAAAATGAAGAGTGTATTTGGAACAAAGGTAAGTATAGCATCAAAAGGAAAGGGAAAAGGTAAGATAGAGATAGAATATTATTCAGATGACGAATTAGAACATCTGTTCGATATGATGATGAGCATTAAAAGAGGAGAGTAATTGAATATGGATAGCAAAATACTGAAAGCACTTGGTATCGATCCGGCATTAATATTTATATTTTTGCTGATACTGATTGTTATATTATTCGTTCTGTATGTAAATGTAACAATGAAGTATAATCGATTGAAAAGCAGCTATACGACGTTTATGCGTGGTAAAGATGGAAAAACTCTGGAAGAAAGTATGATGTCGGGATTCGCGGATGTAGAGGCCATTCTGAAATATACAAAACAGAATCGTACAGACATTCAGAAACTTAACAAGAAGATGGAAAAATCTTACCAGAAACTTGGAATTGTAAAGTATGATGCATTTAATGAAATGGGTGGTAAACTCAGTTTCGCACTTGCAATGCTGGACAATAATAATACTGGTTGGATCATCAATGCGATGCACAGCAGAGAAGGCTGCTATACTTATGTGAAAGAGATCGTAAAAGGTGAAAGTTATGTAGAGCTTGCAGAGGAAGAAGCAGAAGCACTGGATAAAGCAATCTTCGAAGATGGTTATGAAGAAGAGGTGGATAAAGCAGTTGCATCTGCAACAGGAAGTCTTAAGTCTGTTAAGTCTGGTCCGGCAAAGAATGGAAATCAGAAAAGCGCGAATGCGAGAAATACAAAACAGACAT
>OGQH01001261.1_pt1 | contig 23436 bp, 18 predicted proteins | sample 1553181 | NCBI WGS metagenome assembly OGQH01 (sample SAMEA2579946, study PRJEB22360) | human gut metagenome | biome: human gut; feature: human-associated habitat; material: faeces | place: Denmark | collected 2008/2010 | reverse complement strand
TCCTTTCTAGCACAACCTTCAGAAAAAACATGCAAGCATGTTTTATTCTGAACGCGTGCTAGAATGAGCTGTTTTATCACATCATTCCGCCCATGCCTGCGCCTGCTGGTGCTGCCGGGGTTTCTTCTTTAATGTTTGCTACTACAGACTCTGTTGTCAGTAAGGTAGAAGCTACGCTTGTTGCATTCTGCAGTGCGCTTCTTGTTACCTTTGCCGGATCAAGGATACCTGCCTCGATCATATCTACATAAGTCTCATTATAAGCATCATAACCTACGCCATCTTTTGCCTCACGGACATTGTTGATGATAACAGCGCCCTCAAGACCTGCGTTGCTTGCGATATGGAACAGTGGAGCCTCAAGTGCCTTCATGATGATCTTTGCACCTGTCTTCTCGTCTCCCTCAAGGGAAGCAACCAACTCGGCAACCTTCTTGGATGCCTCAATATATGCAGTACCGCCACCTGCAACGATACCCTCTTCTACAGCTGCTCTTGTTGCATTCAATGCATCTTCCATACGCAGCTTGCATTCCTTCATTTCTGTCTCAGTTGCTGCACCTACACGGATTACTGCTACTCCGCCTGCTAACTTTGCAAGACGCTCCTGCAGCTTTTCCTTGTCAAACTCTGATGTAGTCTCAGCGAGCTGACCCTTAATCTGACCAATTCTTGCCTCGATATCTGCCTTCTGTCCGCAGCCATCTACGATAACTGTGTTCTCTTTCTGAACCTTTACAGACTTTGCACGTCCAAGCATATCAATAGTGGTATCCTTTAACTCGTAGCCAAGATCAGAAGAAATTACAGTACCGCCAGTCAGAATTGCAATATCCTGCAGCATTTCCTTTCTGCGATCACCATAACCCGGAGCCTTTACACCTACTACCTGGAAGGTTCCTCTTAACTTGTTTACAATAAGCGTGGTCAATGCCTCACCCTCGATATCCTCAGCGATGATTAACAGCTTTGCTCCTGCCTGAACGATCTGCTCCAGTAATGGAAGGATCTCCTGAATGTTGGAAATCTTCTTATCTGTAATCAGGATATATGGATTATCTAAAACTGCTTCCATCTTCTCCATATCAGTTGCCATGTATGCAGATACATATCCTCTGTCAAACTGCATACCTTCTACAAGATCCAGCTCTGTCTTCATGGTCTTGGACTCCTCGATAGTGATAACACCATCCTTAGAAACCTTCTCCATTGCATCTGCAACCATCTCACCTACAGAGTCATCTGCTGCGGAAATTGCTGCTACCTTTGCCATCTGTGCTTTTCCTGAAATCGGCTGGCTCATTCTTGCGATCTCTTCTACTGCTACGTCAGATGCCTTCTTCATACCTTTTCTTAAAACGATCGGGTTTGCACCTGCTGCCAGATTCTTCATACCTTCATTGATCATTGCCTGAGCAAGTACGGTAGCTGTTGTGGTACCATCACCAGCAACATCATTTGTCTTTGTTGCAACTTCCTTAACAAGCTGTGCACCCATGTTCTCGAATGCGTCCTCAAGCTCAATCTCCTTTGCGATAGTAACACCATCGTTTGTGATTAACGGAGTACCGTAGGACTTATCCAGAACAACATTTCTTCCTTTCGGTCCGAGGGTTACTCTAACGGTATCTGCCAGTTTATTTACACCAGCCTCTAAGGCTGCTCTTGCTTCTGCGCCATATTTAATTTCCTTAGCCATGATTTTGTTCCTCCTGATACTATTTCAATTCTTTTCAATCCACACAATACAAGTTTTCAACTCGCATTAAATAAATCATCTTTGACCAAATTATTTTATTTAGGATCTACCACAGATAATTACTCAACAATTGCAAGAATATCACTCTGCTTTACAATAATGTAGGTCTCATCCTCAAGCTTTACCTCTGTTCCGGCATACTTGGAGTAGATAACAGTCTGACCAACCTTTACCTGCATGGTTACTTCCTTGCCATCAACAACTCCGCCTGGACCCACTGCGATGATCTGTGCCTGCTGTGGCTTCTCTTTCTCAGAACCTGGAATAACAATACCAGACTTTGTAGTGGTTTCTGCTGCGACCTGCTTTAATACAACTCTGTCACCTAAAGGTACTAACTTCATAATGGAAACCTCCTTAATAATTAACACTATACTTTATTATAGTTTTTATTTTCTTATCTTATGTCTCATTGCTAGCACTCATTTCATCTGAGTGCTAATCATGACATTGTTTATAATAATGATTTTGGCAAAATATTGCAACCTTGTATACGGCTATATATTAGTATTTATCTCTATTTTTCTCTTGTTTTCTTTGTTTTTCTATCGTTTTTCTATTATTTTCTTTTCTTATACAAAAATTGCATTTTGTCTTTCCATTTTGTTCAAAATAGAGTATACTAGTCATGACATCCCGATGATACCAGACAATAAAGTTGTGAATCCTTAGTATCATTGGCAAAAATTTTGTGAAAGAAAGGAGTTTGCTATGGCTGATTTTATGAAGAAAGTGACCAAGCTGGCACTCAAGAGCGCTGCTGTATGTGCAGGAGTTGCAGCAAGTGCCGCTCTGCTGCATAAGTACGTGAAGATCCAGTCAAATTGCAGCGAATGCGGACCTAGCGAAGATGATTTTGATGAAGACAGAAACGAGGACGACACCACGAAAAACGTGGATGAGGCTGCAAACACAGCATCGGAAGAAGAGTCTGATGCAATTTCTTCCGATGAGGCAACTGATTCCTCTAGCCGTAGATATATCAATATTCATGTAACTGGAAAAAACAGCGATGTAGACATCAATATTGATAAGGGACAGCTTTTAGACGACGCAGCAAAGCTTGTTGCTGATGCAGCTCACCTTACAAAAAATCTGCGTCCAGGTTCTCACAGTGACAAGAAGGCTGATGAAAACAAATGTGAAGAAACTAAAGAAGAACAAGCAAAGGACGATGATTCTAATTTCCATTTTAAACACATGAATGCTGACAGTGATATCGCAGATCTTGACATTGAAGATCTTAGTGTCGATATTGACGAAGATCTTAGTGAGGGTGTTTCTGATCTGTATGCAATGGACGGTGTTTCTGAGGAAGATACTGCTGTCGATACTAAACCACTTCACGAGGATGATGTTAATCCAGAAAAAACAAAAGAAGAAGATTCTGTTAATTCTTCTATCCATCTTTAAAAATCAAAAAACGGCCGGTTTCCCGGTCGTTTTTTTTGTCAGTCTTTTTTCTTTTTGTCATCCATCTCCATGATGCCGTTTGTTTTAATCATTGCTCTCGGAATTGAATCTTTGGAGTTTTTCCAAGGTGCATCTTTAAATCGGTAATCAAACTTATCTGCAAACCAGTCAAGTTCTTCTGCAAGACGCTTCATATTGTCCAGATACAGCTTTCCTGTAATTTCTGTAAACTCGTCAAGCTCCTTCTGATTAAGGCATTTCGCACCTTCCTTTAACAGATCACCATAATGCTCAGTACAAAAACCCTTTCCCTTTGCGTACAGTTCTCTAAATGCAGCGTCACTCTTCCAAGTTGCTACTACAGTATGCAGATAACGCTCGAAGGTGTTATTTATACGATCACAAATAAAACATGACTTATTTAACTCATCAATATAATCTGTTAACGGATTGCTTGTCTCCTTCTTAAAGAAGGATGCCTTTTTTGGCGGCATCTTCATGCGCTTTTCAATTTCTTTGTTTGTACGGTCGATGTGTGTCTTTAAGACTAATGCAAGACCAAGCTTATTATTCTGATCAAATACCATCTTCATGTGTGCCTTACAAAATCCCATTCGATCTGTCTCCATGCGGATATCATCCTCCATGTAGCTCGGACCCATGGTAAATTCGACTGCATTATTTTCAAGAATTGTCTTCATCGCGCATATAGGACACTCACTGTCCATTGCAAATGCATCGTTAATCGGAATCGTATACAGTTTTTCTTTCATGCCGTCTGCTCCTTATTTTGGCAGCTTAAAGCTTGACTTTAATGAAACAATGCGATTAAATACCGGCTTTCCTTCCTCGGAATCCTTGCAGTCTACGCAGAAAAAGCCATTGCGCACAAACTGGAAGCTGTCGTAAGCCTTTGCATCCTTTAAAGATGGCTCCAGCACACAATCCTTTAATACGGTTAAAGAGTTCGGATTAAAGTTTAATGTGCCATCTTCATTGAGCTTACCTTTTTCCTCGTCTACTAAGTTCTCATACAGACGAACCTCAGTGTGGAATGCAGTCTTCGCTGCTACCCAATGAATAGTTCCCTTTACCTTTCTGCCATCCGGGCTGTTTCCGCCCTTTGATGCCGGATCGTAAGTTCCATGAACCTCAACTATATTGCCATTTTCGTCCTTAACACAACCTGTACACTTTACAAAATAAGCATTCATCAGACGAACCTCATTGCCAGGGAACATACGGAAATACTTCTTTGGCGGCTCCTCCATGAAATCATCTGCCTCAATGTAAAGCTCTCTGCCAAACGGAATTGTTCTGCTTCCAAGCTCTGGGTTTTCAAGGTTATTAACAACATCAAGTTCTTCCATCTGATCCTCTGGGTAGTTATCAATGATTAACTTAATTGGATTCAGTACTGCCATAACTCTTGAACGCTTAAGCTTTAAGTCCTCACGGATACAATATTCAAGCATTGCATAATCAACAGAAGAATTTGCCTTTGCCACACCACAAAGATCAACAAACATGCGGATAGACTCTGGTGTAAATCCACGTCTTCTGAGTGCACTGATTGTAACAAGACGCGGATCATCCCATCCATCTACTACGCCGTCTTCTACGAGCTTTTTAATATAGCGCTTTCCAGTAACAACATTAGTCAGATACAGCTTTGCAAACTCTATCTGCTTTGGCGGCATAACAAACTCACACTCTTTTACAACCCAGTCATACAGCGGACGATGATCCTCAAACTCCAAAGTACAGATGGAATGAGTAATGTGCTCAATTGCATCCTCGATTGGGTGAGCAAAATCGTACATCGGGTAGATGCACCACTTATCTCCAGTATTATGATGAGTCAGATGAGCTACACGATAGATAACAGGATCTCTCATATTCATGTTCGGGGAAGCCATGTCAATCTTTGCACGAAGTACCTTCTCTCCGTCTGCATACTTGCCGTTTTTCATCTCCTCAAACAGCTGCAGATTTTCCTCTACGCTTCTGTTGCGGTATGGGCTCTCCTTACCTGGTTCAGTCAAGGTTCCTCTGTACTCGCGAATCTGCTCTGCTGTCAGATCACAAACAAATGCCTTTCCCTTCTTAATCAGGAATACGGCATACTCATACATCTGATCAAAATAATCTGATGCAAAAAACAGTCTGTCCTCAAAATCAGCACCAAGCCACTTTACATCCTCGGTGATAGACTTAACAAACTCAGTCTTTTCCTTTGTTGGATTTGTATCATCAAAACGCAGGTTGAACTTGCCATTATATTCCTTTGCCAGTCCACTGTTCAATAAAATAGACTTTGCATGTCCAATGTGCAGATAGCCATTTGGCTCCGGTGGAAATCTTGTCTGAACGTGGTCATAAGTTCCCTCCGCTAAATCCTTATCGATGATCATCTCTATAAAATTTTTTGAGACTGTCGTCTTTTCTTCTTTGTTTTCTTCCAGGACGATGTCTTTATTCTCCATAGTCTTCCTCCTTTAATTAAGCGCAATGCCCTTATCTACTAGGATATGTCAAAGGTCTTTAAATGTCAACCTTTTCTTTTTGATTTCAATGTATCAAAAAGGCCTCCTGATCTCTCAGAAAGCCTTGTCAAAAAGCTGATGACGGGACTCGGACCCGTGACCTCCTCATTACCAATGAGGTGCGCTACCACCTGTGCCACATCAGCTTGTTTGCCGGACTTTATTTCGCTCGACACGCACTACTATACTACTTTCCGAATGTTTTGTCAACACCTTTTTTAAGTTTTTTTATTTTTATTAAAAAAGACATCAATTTAGCTCTCCGACTATACAAAGAGCTAAATTGTGTCAAAATTCATGCTATCTGTTCATGTTATTTCAACTCACAGTCAGTATTTTTACGGAGTCTGACATGTCGAAAATAGTTTGATCAAAAACATCGTATGCTTTAAAAGCGTCTCTGTCTTACAATCTCGTATGCCAGAACGCCCATAGCTACAGATGCGTTTAAGGAATCGATGTCACCCTTCATTGGGATAGAGGCAACCATATCACAATGTTCCTTTACAAGTCTTGATACACCTTCTCCTTCATTTCCAATGACAAGACCGATAGGTCCCTTCAAATTAAGGGAATACATTTCCTCGCCGTCCATATCTGCACAGACAAACCACATTCCCTCTTTCTTTAAGTCTTCCATTACAGTAACAAGATTTGTTACTTTTGCAACAGGCGTATAATTCACTGCACCTGCAGAGGTACGTGCAACTGTCGCTGTTAAACCAACTGCTCTGCGCTTTGGAATGATTACACCATGTGCACCTGCCTGATTTGCAGTACGAATGATAGCACCTAAATTGTGCGGATCTTCAATCCCATCAAGAAGCACAATAAACGGTGCCTCACCCTTTTTCTTTGCATTCTCTAAAATATCAGAGACCTCTGCGTACTCACATGCTGCACAATATGCAATCACGCCCTGATGATTCTTAGTCTCAGACAGCTGATCAAGACGCTCCTTCTTTACATACTGCACCATCGTATCCTGCTTCTTTGCTTCACGCAGGATCGTCTTTACAGGTCCGTCCTGACAGCCATCAAGTACAAACAGTCTGTCAACAGTTTTTCCGCTTCGAAATGCTTCAAGAACCGCGTTTCGGCCCTCTGTTAATGATTCATGATATCCCATATTTTCTTTATTCCTTCGTCCTTTCTTCTTTCTGATGCAGCTTCTCTTTTTCAGGTGCTTCGACGCACAGCACACCTGTGCGCACAAAGCCCTCTGAAAGAAGATCAAGCAAACGCTCCATCTCACCATTTAAATACAGATAACCACAAAGTGCCTCTAATCCAGTTGCATGACGATAATCAGACATCGTTGCATTCTTTGCTTTTGTAAAAGATCTTGCATTACGACCTCTGCGGTAAGCAGATGTCTCTTCTTCTGTCAAAAGCGGTGCAATTGCAAATGCAATCGCGGCCTGTGAAGAGGCACGGCAGACATTGCTTGCCTGCTTGTTTAATTTATCAACCTGTGTATTTCCGTAGCTTACAAAAATCGTGCGGACAATCATATCGTAAATCCCATCGCCAATATAAGCAAGCACCAAAGGTGAATATTCCTTTGCAGGCATCTGCTTTAATAAAAATTTCTGTTGGATCTGTTCAAGCAGCTGCTGATTTTGTTCCATGTATTTCCTCTTTCTATATCTTTCTGATTTTTATTACACACGCTTCCAGGTCACACCCTGTCTTGTATCCTCAAGAATAATGCCCTTATCAGCAAGTTCTTTACGAATTTCATCGGCACGTGCAAAGTTCTTTGCCTTTCTTGCCTGCTTACGCTCCTCGATCAAAGCTTCGATATCAGCATCCAAAAGTTCTTCTTTTTTCTCAATGATAATACCAAGGATATCGCAAAGCTGCTTTAAAATCTCATACAGTGCCTTTGCTGCTTTTCCTGAAAGCTCATCTGTCTTATTTGTATTTACATATTTTACAAGCTCGAAAATAGCTGCAATTGCATCTGCTGTGTTAAAGTCATCCTCCATTGCTGCCTCAAACTTGCCTACATATTTCTTTGCTTCCTCGACTACTTCGCTCTCCTGATTAGTAAGCTCACCCTCGTTATCAGACTGCTTCTGAAGCCATGCAGCACATGTTAAGATACGATCAAGACCGTTCTTTGCTGCTTCCATAAGCTCTGCACTGAAATTTAATGGACTTCTGTAGTGTGCGCTTAACATAAAGAAACGAAGTACCTGAAGATCATACTTCTTCTCAATATCTCTTACTAACAGGAAGTTACCAAGTGACTTACTCATTTTTCTGTTATCAATATTTAAGAACGCATTGTGCATCCAATAATGAGAAAACTCTTTTCCGTTGCATGCCTCGCTTTGTGCAATCTCATTTTCATGATGTGGGAAAATCAAATCCTCACCACCGGCATGAATATCAATCTGCTCGCCTAAGTATTTCTTTGACATAACAGAGCACTCAATATGCCATCCCGGACGTCCTTCGCTCCACGGAGATTCCCAGTATGGCTCTCCTTCCTTCTTTGGCTTCCACAAAACAAAATCAAGCGGGCTTTCCTTGTCTTCCTCGCCACTTACCTTTAAATCACGAAAACCTGACTGAAGATCATCAAGGTTCTTATGAGAAAGCTTACCATAATCCTTAAAACTTGCAGTACGGAAATAAACAGTGCCATTCTTCTCATAAGCATGACCTTTTTCGATCAAGGTACTGATCATATCGATCATTCCATCGATTTCCTGTGTTGCAAGCGGATGGGTTGTCGCCGGCTTTACATTCATAGCAGCCATATCCTGCTTGCACTCCTTTATGAAACGCTCAGAGATAACAGATGCCTCAACACCTTCCTCATTTGCCTTTTTAATAATCTTATCATCTACATCAGTAAAATTTGAAACATAATTTACGTCATAGCCCTTGTATTCCATATAGCGACGCACAGTATCAAATACGATCATCGGGCGTGCATTTCCAATATGAATATAATTGTATACTGTAGGACCGCAGACATACATTTTTACCTTTCCCGGCTCAAGCGGCTTAAATTCTTCTTTTCGTTTTGTTAATGTATTGTAGATTTCCATGTTTTTTCCTTTCTTCTTTTCGTTTTCATCTGTGATTTCTCAAACATTTGATACAGCTTAGCGTACTGATTTTTAAGCTGTTCAATATCAGCAAGCACCGGATCTGGCATATGCACCTGATCAAGATCAGTTTGCGGCAATCGTACATTGTCACGTTTGACAACACGTCCTGGAACTCCTACCACCGTAGAATTTGGCGGAACTGGTTTTAATACAACACTTCCAGCACCGATTTTACAGTTGTCTCCAATTGTAATGGAACCGAGAACCTTCGCGCCTGCACTGATCATAACATTATTTCCAATTGTCGGATGGCGTTTTCCATGCTCTTTTCCTGTACCGCCAAGTGTAACACCTTGATATAAGGTAACATTGTCACCAATCTCTGCTGTCTCTCCAATCACAACACCATGACCATGATCAATAAAAAATCCTTTTCCGATCTTAGCTCCTGGGTGGATCTCGATTCCAGTTCTTCGTGCTGTACACTGAGAGATCATACGCGCTGCAAAATATCTTTTTTTCAGATAAAGCCTGTGCGCAAGACGATACCAAAGTACTGCCCAGAAACAAGGATACAAAAATACCTCTGCCGGTGAATTAATTGCCGGATCCCGTTCTCTGATCAGCGAAATTTCATCAAGTACATATTGAACGATTCTCATGCCACTCCCTTCTTGCTTCGAAAATCTTTGTCCGCAGTTTTTTGACTTTGGAAACCTTGTATCAAAAAAATAACGTCCCCTGGCAAAAGCCAGGAGACGAAAAATTTTCCGCGGTTCCACTCCTGTGAGAGCATAGATGCTGACACTTATGCTGTATACACAGCCGGTGATAACGCAAACCAGCGTGCCATGCTACTTTATTCACACAGCCAGCTCCCGGATGCACTTCCTGTCTCACTCCACGAAGCAGGTTTTCAGCCTGGACCTGCTCTCTCTGACATTTCCTGTGACAGTACTCTTTCCGTTCAAAGCCTTTTCGAAGCTTTTTTTATTGTATGATGCAAAAATATCACAGATGTCTGTTTATTCACTGTATTACAGTGCTGCATCATTTCTAGTGTTACTATATGTGATGTTTTCGGATTTGTCAACCTTTTTTGGCTTCTTTGCCTTTGGATAAATCTTATAAAGTGTTTCATCATCATAATTTTCATCCAGCCACTGCTGTACAACATTGCTTGCCGGAATATTTTTTTCACGCTGATCCTGGCGCATAAGTGCCGCTGCTGACACAAGACTGTCTGCTGCCATAAAAATGATAAGACACCATGTTATGATTTTTCCGGCAAGCATTGGAATCTTTTCAATCCACTTAGAAAGATAAGGATAAACTCCTTTCAACCATACAACACCTGCAATTCCCCAGAAAAAACAAAACAGCAAATTAATTCGTCCTCCGATATTAAACATAAAACCGCTGTAATCCCAGAAGATCTTTCCAAAAACGATTTCCGTAAAAACGCTGCACAAATACTCGTATACACCGCCTAATACGGTTCCCATCGCAAAAATAAACGATGAGGAGCGATTTCTGTAGTTGTACAAAAGCGATGTTGCCACCACCATTGCAAGACCCCATACAATACTAAATGGACCCCATACAACGCTGCTTCTGCTCATCCAGTACCCCATCGTGATACGGCAAAATATAGTCTCTATCAAATCGCCTGCAAATGCACCGATAAAAAATAATAATACAAGCTTGTAAAAACTGCAGCCTTCAGCAAAAACGGTTATTTTTTCCTTCTCTACGCATTCTCCCTCATTGATCGCAGGATATGCTTTTTCCACACGCATAAGGATATGCTTTTCAAGCCATCTTCCAAATCGTTTTTTTCTGCTATAGAGTTCGTGATCAATCTTTTGAATCGTATCATTTCTCTTTACACTGCCGCGAATGATATATGTAGATCCCAAAATATCAACTATTAACACACCAAGCAGTGCCCACAATGCAATCTGCATCATAAATGATGGTACCATATGATAAAGTTTCATCAAAACAGGTGTTACAAACTTAACTGATAAAACGCCTAAGATACCCCATACAATAGAATACTGCAGACAGATGTATCCATCAAGATTCCATCTTTTAGAAGAATAGTCCCACCATTTTTTATGATCCAATTTTTCAAGAATCTTTGCTGTAAACCACTCAAGAAGTGTACTAACTCCCGCACAGCCCAGAAACAAAATCGGTATCTCATCAAACAATTCTGGAAAGCCAATTGTTATAATTACTGCTGCAATGCCATATACAATACAAAGTGGGCTGTTTAGCATACCTCTGTTCATAAATTTTCGATATTTTAAGACGCAAAAACACGTTTCTGCAATCCACCCAAAAAATGAATATACGAAAAAGAGCCAAAGACACCCGAATAAATCAAGTCCTCCCATTATTTTCCAGTTATCCTTTCAAATTTTCAATTTCTAAAAATCAGTTATAGATCAATTTTTACAGCCGCCACAGCCACCGCAGCCAATCGTACCGTCCATATAAAATTCCGGCTTATCAATTAAGCATACTGCCTGTGAAGAGATGCCCTCTCCTGTTCCTGTAAAGCCTAGTCCTTCTTCTGTTGTTGCCTTAATGTTTACCTGATCGAGTTCAAGATGAAGTGCCTCTGCAATATTTGCTCTCATCTGCTCACGATATCCGGCAAGCTTCGGTCTCTGTGCAATAACAGTTGCATCTATATTGCTGATGTAGTAACAATTTTCCTCAAGAAGTTCTCCTACTCTTTTTAGCAATTCTATGCTTGATGCTCCCTTATATGCCGGATCCGTGTCTGGAAAATGCTGACCAATATCTCCAAGTGCAGCCGCACCAAGCAGCGCATCCATTATTGCATGAAGCAGCACATCTGCGTCAGAATGACCAAGAAGTCCTTTTTCATACGGAATCTCTACACCGCCTAAAATCAGTTTGCGTCCCTCAACGAGGCGATGCACATCATATCCCATACCAACTCTCATATCAAATCTCCTTACCTTTCTTTGTTTTATAATTATCATTTCGTAATCCGCTCATTTTCTTCAAAAAATGGCTACTTACTCATGTTTTTGGCGAGTCAAGAAGTCAGAAATTCTCTTGCATCGGATTTCTGACCTTTTGACCCTGGTATCAATATCATATCACGACTTACTTTTATTTTCCACGCAGATTCTATAAAAATTTTCGGAATTTTTTGAAAAATTTGCTTGACATTTTCTTTGATATGCGCTATACTTCTCTTCGTCAAGGGGTCTTAGCTCAGCTGGGAGAGCATCTGCCTTACAAGCAGAGGGTCATAGGTTCGAGCCCTATAGGTCCCATTTTTATGGCGGAATAGCTCAGTTGGCTAGAGCACACGGTTCATACCCGTGGTGTCGAGAGTTCAAATCTCCCTTCCGCTACTGACTACAAGGATCGCGCAAGCGGTCCTTTTTTGTGTCATAAAATTTCATCCCACAAAAAAGGAGAGTCTTAATAATAGCTCTCCTTTTCCAAAAAAATTATTAACTAAATCCAAAGAAGCGCTGTGCCAAACCATATCCCCTGCATACAATCGCTCTTCCGACCTTACCTGGAAGATTTAGTGCAATTCCCTGAGCACTAAAACGAAGATGACGCCACATAGTTTGATTTTCTTTTTTCATATAGCTCCAAAGTGCTTCCTTTTTTTGTTTTGAATCCTCTGTGTTAATTAACGCATAATGAACTGTAGTTACCGTACACATAATCTGCAGATAGCTGTATAAATAGCTGCGCAGCTTTTTGTTGCTGATTTTTTCAAGATCAAATGCATCAAAGATGATGCGATTGACGCGATCCTGCTGGTCGATTCGCTTCATCATAACCTGCTGATTAACAGACTGATCTTCTCTTCCCGTATAGTACATATAAAAATCTACATCCAGATAGTACATAACGCGCACATATGGAAATGGCTTGTATACATAAATATTATCAACATAGAATGTATGCTTTGGAAGCGTCAGGTTAATTCCCTTTAACAGACTGGTGCGGTATATTACTGCATGCATCAAAAGATAATGACCTGTCTGGAACTTACCTATTTCTTTCCAGCTAAAGAAACGTCCCCTTGGAAGTGTCTTGCGATAATCAATTGACTTCTGGCGAAGCACATCACCATTCTCGTCATGACGATCGTAAACAAAATTGGAAATCAGCATATCAAGCTCATGATTTTTTTTGACAATACGGCGCAAAAAATCAAGCACCTGCTTATAAGCTTCTGGTGCAAGGCTATCATCACTGTCAACTACTTTAAAGAACAGACCTGTTGCATTTCTGATTCCCGTCGTTACTGCGTCTCCATGACCTCCGTTTTCCTTATGAATTGCCCGCACAATATTCGGATATTTTCTCTCATATTCGTCCGCAATTTCTGCTGTACGGTCTGTTGATCCGTCATCCACGATCAAAATCTCTACCTCATCACCACCCGGAAGCAGCGTTGCCATGCAGCGATCCAAATATGCCTCTGAATTATAGCTTGGAACTGTTATTGTTAAAAGTTTCATCATAAATACCTTTCTGTAACCTAGCAGCATATGCTGCAGTGCAAATTTTCCTGTACAAATACCATACAAGGTGATTATATACAATTTTTCAGGCTACTGCAAGGTCTTTTTGTCAAATACAAAAGTTACTGTTCATGAAAGCCCCTCGGCGCAATAGTTTCCGGCTTATTCGTGAAATGTAATATACACAACTCCTGCAGCTGTTCCTGCAAGACCAATGATGCAGGCAGCCACTGCATATGTCTGCAAATAGCTGCTAAGCCATGTGCTTTGCTGTACAAAAATGGATATGAGGTTGGCTGATACATGCAAAATAATTGGTGCTGTAAGCTTTGCGAACCGTTCATATGCCCAAACAAGAAGTGCTCCCAAAATAAATGCGTACAGTGCCTGAAGCAGATTGCCATGAACTGCGGCAAAAATCAAAAGCGCTGCCAAGGCTGACGGCCCCACACTAAGCCACGTACGCATTCTTCTGTAAAGGATACCGCGAAATAAAAGTTCCTCTGCCACTGGTGCTGCAACGCCAACTACAAGTATCTGAAGCCACAGATTATCTGAATAAAGTGCCTTTGCTACGTTTTTTGCATCTTCTTCTCTGATTGTCTTTAACCCAGTTAACTCAAACAGCATATTAACGCCAATACAGGCACCTATTCCAATAATAATCATGATGATTACAGAATAAAGTGACAGCTTCTTGCCTTCCCAGCGAATCTGTTTGGAATCTTTATAAAATAAAATTCCCATAATTATAATACAGGACACTTTTTCAATCAGATTTGCCATCAGACCGCCGTTTGGATAAAGACCTAGCACTGCCATTCCTATAGCCATATAGATGACGAGCGGATAGATCAAATTGATCAGTCGCCTCGACAATGGTTGATATCTCATTTTTTATTTCCTTTTCTTATTTTTTCTTCCCGTTTTTTCTGATCTGCTTTTTTCATGCGAGCACGAAAAGCCTCTTCTGACTGCCGCTTTTGCTGTGCTTTTGACACAGCAAGAGCTACTGCCTGTTTTTTCTCCTCAAAGGCTATTTTTTTCTCTTCAACGGCCTCCTGCACTAGCTGTTTTCGCTCCTCTGCTGCCAGTCTCCGTTCTTCTGCTGCCGCTTCTGCCGCCAATTTTCCCTCTGCTACAGCATCCGCCACTGCCTGCTTCTTCTCTTCTACACTCTCCTGTACAGCCTCTGCCTGTGCCTTTAGCTTCTCTGCAAATTTCTTAGAATTGATTTCTAAGTTCGGATATGCCTCTCCGATACGGCGAAGCAGTACCGGATCCTCGCGAAGAAGTTGGCGCACCTTTGTGCTGACTTCCTCAGAATTATCTGCTTCTACGCCATCAATTTCCTTTTTAACAAGATTAAATGCAATATGTGATACAATATTATCCCAGATCATCAGCATAACAATTGCACCTGACAGCGTATAAAGAATCCACTGCGGAATGGCATGAATCCATTTCATCAAAACTGGATCGATCAGCTTTACAATTGCCACACCGCCAATTCCAAATAATACCAAGTTTCCAATCCAAATACGGCCATGCAGATTCATTGGCTTTTGGCTGTAATCCCACCAGCGCGCATGGAACATTTTTTCCATGTACCAGCTGACAAAATATTCTAGGACTCCGCAGAGTACAAAAGACGCCAAAAACGTCACAATATAGCTTGCATTTCCGATCAGTCCACCAACTAAAACTGTTACAACAACGGCACCTGAGCCATAAATCGGACAATATGGACCAATTAAAAATCCACGGTTAATAAAACGGTGAAACTGTATATACTTTAATATCACTTCCATGCACCATCCGGCGACAGAATAGCAAAAAAATAGTACGATAAGCTCTGCTATTGTTTGTCTAAGCATTCAATTTTCTCCTTTCAAAACGCATAAGGGGACAATATTTCTATTGTCCCCTGGTGTCTCAAATGGTTGCGATATCGATCAGTGTCAGCTGATCTTCTCTATTCTCAAGACTAGTAATCAATGCCTTTGCTGTATCAATTGCTGTCAGTACATTTACACCTGTCTCGATTGCATTTCTACGGATAATAAAACCATCATGGCTGTGCTCTGCGCCCTGTGTTGGTGTATCAATGACAAGATCAATCTGATGGCCAAGAATCAAATCAAGAAGATTCGGTGAATCCTGCTCCAGCTTGCTTATATAAAGTGTATCCACTCCCTTTGCACGAAGTGCTGCTCCTGTTCCCTTTGTCGCATAGATCTCGTAGCCAATTGCCTTGAAACGCCTTGCAATATCTACAATCTCTTCCTTATCATCATCGCGAACTGTAATAATCATCTTCTTATACTTTGGAAGATGGAAGCCTGCACCAAGGAAAGCCTTATAAAGTGCCTCGTTAAAGGTCTTGCCGATTCCAAGACACTCACCAGTAGACTTCATCTCTGGTCCAAGTGCAATATCAGCTCCGCGCAGCTTCTCAAAGGAGAATACCGGCATCTTAATTGCATAATAATCTGCTTCCTTTTGCAGACCTGGCTCATAACCAAGACCACGAATTGTATTTCCAATAATGACCTGTGTTGCCAGATCAACAATCGGGATTCCTGTTACCTTACTGATATACGGTACGGTACGTGAAGAACGCGGATTAACCTCGATTACATAAACAGCTCCCTGATACTCGATAAACTGAATATTAATCAAACCTCTTACATGAAGCGCTCTTGCCAGACGCTTTGTATACTCAACGATAGTTTCTTTTGTCTTCTGACTTATGCTCTTTGCCGGATAAACAGAAATACTATCACCAGAGTGGATACCTGCACGCTCAATGTGCTCCATGATACCAGGAATCAAAATATCCTGTCCATCACATACAGCATCAACCTCAAGCTCCTTACCCATCAGATATTTATCTACAAGAATCGGATGCTCTTGTGCATAACGATTGATAATACCAATATACTGCGTAATATCCTCATCGTTGATTGCAATCTGCATACCCTGACCGCCAAGAACGTATGACGGACGAACAAGAACTGGATAACCAAGCTCATGCGCAACCTTTAATGCCTCTTCTACTGTAAATACAGTGCCGCCTGATGCGCGCGGAATCTTTGTCTCGCGAAGAATCTGATCAAACAGCTCACGATCCTCTGCCGCATCAACGTCTTTTGCGCTCGTTCCAAGAATCGGAACTCCCATCTTCATTAAGGCCTCAGTCAGCTTAATTGCTGTCTGACCGCCAAACTGAACAACAGCGCCGTCTGGATGCTCCAGATTTACAATACTCTCTACATCTTCTGGTGTCAGTGGCTCAAAATACAGCTTATCTGCAATATCGAAATCGGTTGAAACTGTTTCAGGGTTATTATTGATGATAACAGTCTCATAGCCTTCCTTTGCAAATGCCCACGTACAATGAACAGAACAGAAGTCAAACTCAATACCCTGTCCGATACGGATAGGTCCAGAACCAAGAACAAGAACCTTCTTTCTTCCCTCTGTCTTTTTCGCCTCATTCTCGCTTCCAAAAACAGAATAATAATATGGTGTAGTTGCTGCAAACTCTGCTGCACATGTATCAACCATCTTAAAGGCTGCTGTGATGCCATTGTCATAGCGCATCTTCTTTACCTGATCCTCAGTCTTGCCGCTTAAGGATGCGATTAACTTATCCGGGAATTCAATACGCTTTGCTTCCTTTAACAGATCAGGAGTAAGTTCTTCTGTTTTCAGACGTGTCTCCATCTCTACAAGAATAGCAATCTTGTCAATAAACCACGGATCAATCATTGTGATCTGATGGATCTTTTCATAGCTGTAGCCTCTACGGATTGCCTCTGCAATGCGGAAGATTCTGCGGTCATCGACAATACTCATCTGCTCCTCAAACTCATCTGCCGTCAGCTTGCTGTACTCATCTGTTACAAGGCTGTCAACATGCTGCTCAAGAGAACGAAGTGCCTTCATAAGACCACCCTCGAAGTTATTACAGATTGCCATAACTTCTCCTGTTGCCTTCATCTGTGTTGTCAGCTTTCTTGATGCACTGATAAACTTATCAAATGGCAGTCTCGGAATCTTGACAACGCAGTAGTCTAACATTGGCTCGAAACTTGCGAAGGTTTTCTTTGTGATGGCATTCGGAATCTCATCAAGAGTGTAGCCAAGTGCAATCTTTGCTGCAACCTTTGCAATCGGATAACCTGTTGCCTTTGATGCCAGTGCAGAGGAACGGCTTACACGCGGGTTTACCTCAATAACACAATACTCAAAGCTGTCTGGCTTTAATGCGTACTGAACGTTACATCCTCCAGTAATCTTTAACTCACTGATGATATTTAACGCTGAGGTACGAAGCATCTGATATTCCTTATCACCAAGCGTCTGAGACGGTGCAACAACTATACTATCTCCTGTATGAACACCAACAGGGTCAATGTTTTCCATGTTGCAGACTGTAATTACATTTCCTGCACCATCACGCATTACCTCGTACTCAATCTCTTTCCATCCTGCGATACAGCGCTCAACCAAAACCTCACCTACACGGGAAAGACGAAGACCATTTCCTAAAATTTCCTCCATCTGCTCTTTGTCATATGCGATTCCGCCGCCGCTTCCTCCAAGTGTGTAGGCAGGACGAAGAACAACTGGATAACCGATCTGTTCTGCAAATTCAAGACCATCTGGAATGTTGTGAACAACCTTAGATGCTGCACAAGGCTCTCCAATCTTTTCCATTGTATCCTTAAATTCCTGACGATCCTCTGCCTTTCTGATCGTCTCTGGTGTAGTACCAATCAAACGGCATCCATATTTTTCAAGAATACCTTTCTCTGCAAGCTCCATACCAAGATTTAGACCAGCCTGACCTCCCAGTGTCGGAAGAACACTGTCAGGACGCTCTTTTTCGATAATCTGCTCTAACACCTCTGCTGTTAACGGCTCGATATAGACATGATCAGCAATTCTTTTATCTGTCATAATCGTCGCTGGATTAGAGTTTACAAGAACAACTGATACACCCTCCTCCTTTAATGAACGGCAGGCCTGTGTACCTGCATAGTCAAACTCTGCTGCCTGGCCGATGACAATCGGACCCGAACCAATTACAAGAACCTTCTTTATACTGCTATCCTTTGGCATTGCTGTGTTTCCTCCTGTCGTCTATTATTTATTTTTTTCTGCTGCCATCATATCCAAAAACCTGTCAAACAGGTACGCACTGTCCTGCGGTCCCGGGCAAGCCTCCGGATGATACTGAACTGTAAAAATGTTCTTTCCTGTATAAGAAAGACCCTCATTTGTTCCATCATTTACATTTACAAATGCCGGCACAGCAACCTTTGGATCAAGCTTGTCGGTATCTACAACATAGCCATGATTTTGAGAGGTAATATAAACTCTTCCTGTCTTTAAATCCTTTACCGGATGATTGCCGCCGCGATGACCATATTTCATCTTATGTGTATCAAGACCATTTGCCAGTGCCATCAGCTGATGGCCAAGACAAATTGCAAAAATCGGAACGTTAGAATCATACAGCTTTTTGATCTCCTTAATGATCTCTGTACACTCCTTCGGGTCTCCAGGACCGTTTGAAAGCATAATGCCATCAGGATTTGCTGCAAGAATATCCTCTGCTTTTGTGTCAGCAGGATAAATGGTAACTTCACAACCTCTCTTATGCAGTGAGTCGCCAATATTTTTCTTTGCACCAAGATCAAGAAGTGCTACCTTGTATCCATCTCCCGGCAATACTTCTCTTTCTTTACATGTAGTTGCCATTACTACGCCAGTCGGGGAATATGCCTTAAGCTTTGGAAGGATCTCCTCCAAGTCAAAATCCTCTCTGCGTGTAATCATACCATTCATGGTTCCCTTCTCACGCAAAAGCTGTGTCAATGCTCTAGTATCAATTCCACAGATTCCTGGAATTTCATTTTTCTCAAGAAACTCCTGAATAGTTCCCTGACTTCTGAAGTTGCTTGGCATACGGGACAACTCACGTACAATATAGCCATCCGGCCACGGACGCTTTGACTCCATATCCTCATAACAGATTCCATAATTACCGATCAGCGGATAAGTCATTACAACAGCCTGACCCGCATAAGAAGGATCTGTAAGTACCTCTAGGTAGCCTGTCATTGAAGTATTAAAAACAATCTCACTGATGATTTCTTTATCTGCGCCAATCGCTGTACCTGTAAATACATGTCCATCCTCTAAAATTAGAAATGCCTTCATTGGTTCACCATGCCCTTTCGCCAAAAATAAAGACGGTACACATACGTGCACCGTCCGCAATTCTCTATCCAGGCGGTACATCGCCTTGAATTTTGTTGTTATCTGAAATATAGTACCATGGATAAATTATTTTTTCAAGTCCTAAAACAAATTTCTGCATAATTACAAAATTTTTGTGCTCTTTATTTATGTGCACCGTTCAATTCCTACAAAACAATTAGTTTTCAAACTCAACATAGATTTCAAACGTACTGCCCTTTCGTTCCTTTGAAACAACTTTGCCCTCACGGCTTTTAATGCGCTCCGCATTCTTATAATTTTTGGACATAGCCAGCGCCGGAACAATTGTATAGTAATACGAAAACGGAAGCTGTCCCTCAATGATCGTCACACTATCTCCTATATTTAAGACATCGCGCTCCATATGAAACAATTCTTTTCTCATCTCAAAACCTCACAATTGCTTACTTTACAACAACTGCATTAAATGGTAAGATCTCAACCTTGCCGCTTACTGCCTCGCCGTTTAAAAGATTAGTTCCATCTTTTGCCAGTTGAACAGTTGCAGGCGTTGCGTTATAGTTGACATAGAAATCAAAGGTGCTGCCATCTTCTGCTGTACGTGTCAGATACTCTACTCCCTCTGGAAGCTCTTTTTCCTTAATACCGCATTCTGACCAGATTGGTGTAAAGAATTTAATCAGATCCGCCTCTTCCATTCTTGTTCCAATATAATATGCCTTTCCCTTTCCATAGGAGTGTACAGTTATTGCCGGCATACCTGCATAGAAATCGCTCTCGTATGTACCAAGAACTTCTGCCCCTGTAAGCTTAATCAACTCACAGTAATCCTTTACTAAAGCCTTGTTTCCATCCTTCATCAAAACTGAATTTGAATCCGTTGGATATAATGTGTCAAGCTCTTCAGCATACAGACCAAATACCTCTCCAAGACCTGCGCCAGGAAAGCCGCCTAAGTATGCCAGCGTATTTTCATTTACATATGCAGTCAGATATGTTGCCACTACTGTTCCGCCATTTTTTACATATTCCTTTAACCATTCACCAGCCTCCTTGGATACAGCATAATACATTGGCAGTACAACAAGACTGTATGAAGACAAATCCTCAAGTGGGAATACTATATCTGCATTGATGCCCTTCTTTAAATGAATATTGTAAAATTTGCGTACTTCCTTCTCATATTTTTTCGTATCACGCGCCATGCCCTGCATGTCCTTAATCGCCCAGCGGTTGCTCCAATCAAAAAGAACAGCAGCCTTTGACGTTACCTTTGAACCTGTAACTGGTGCCAGCTTCTTTAAAATTTCTCCAACCTCTGATACTTCTTTAAATACTCTTGTGTCATCTCTTCCAAGATGATCTACAACAGCGCCATGGAACTGTTCCGCTGCACCGCGACCTTTTCTCCACTGGAAATACTGAACTGTATCGCTTCCACAACCAATCGTCTGAATGCTGCTTGCGCGAAGGATGCCCGGACGCTTTAATTTATTAAATGAATGCCAGTTAACAAGACTTGGTGTGCTCTCCATAAGCATAAATGGCTTATCCTTCTTTAAGCTTCTCATAACTGTATGATCAAAGCTAAGCTCTGCCGCAGTATCTGCCGGCGTCTCATAATCATTATTCCAGCTCGGATAACCATCCCACGAAATAATATCAAGCTCCTTTGCCAGATCCACATAATCTAACTGCTCAAACAGCTTCATAAAGTTTGCTGTTGCTGGAACCTGAGGCGTATACTTCTTTAAAATTCTGCGCTCAAATGCAAGGTAATCTTTCATATTCCAGGAGTTAAAACGCTTCCAATCCAAATTTAATCCCAGAATAGAATGCTCTCCATTGTCATACGGCGGCTCTATCTGCTCAAAAGAGTCAAAACGGCGGCTCCAGAAGGAGGTCCACCACTGCTTATTCAGTTCTTCAATGTTATTGTGATACTTCTCTCTTAAATATTCCTGAAACCGCTTTTTGCAGTTTTCACAATAGCACTCTCCTCCAAACTCATTTGAAATATGCCATAAAATGAGTCCTGGATGATTTCCAAATTCCTGCGCAAGCTTTGTATCCATCTTCTCAACAAGTGAACGGTATTCTAAAGAACTCATGCAGTGATTGTGTCTGCCGCTGTGATGATTTCTGCGTCCATCTTTCTCGACGCGAAGAACGGACGGATATTTTTCATCCATCCATGCCGGTCTGGCTCCTGTCGGCGTTGCCAAAACAGTATAAATACCATTTTCATATAATTTATCCATGATATCATGAAGCCATCCAAATTGGAAGTTTCCTTCCTGCGGCTCAAGTGTAGACCAGGAAAATACACCGACTGTTGCCGTGTTTACTCCTGCCTTTTTCATCATTTTAATATCCTCCTCAAGGATATCAGGACGATCCAGCCACTGGTCTGGATTGTAGTCGCCTCCGTGCAGGAGAGCTGGGATTTTTGGAAATAAAACAGACATATTCTTTTTCCTTTCGCGAATTTATTTATATGATACCAGGGTCAAAAGCTCCAAAAGCCGTTCGTGCTTGCACGATTAGGTTTTTGAGCTTGGGACCCGCAAAAACATGAGGATGCAGCGATTTTCAAGGAAAATCAGCGAATCCGAATGTTTTTAGAATTGCGAAAGTTGCATAGCAACGGAGCAATTCGTGGATATCAGTTGGGGCAAAATACCTTTTGACCCCCGCCTCATTTATATAGTGTTATTACATAAGAGGTGAGAATAACCTTAATATCAGCTGTGATAAGCGAAGGCGTCTTGTCCTTTCAGATGGCTCCTTTGACATATCCTTGCAGATTGGAAATAGTGCGTCAAAATCTTCCTTTACATGAGAAACTGCTTCATACCCACAAAAAAGCGCTGCATTTTCAAAATGAAGATACAAACTTCTGAAATCAAGATTGATCGTTCCCACTACAACAATCTCTCCATCACATATACATTGCTTTTCATGCATGAAGCCCGGCGTATATTCATAAATCTTAACACCATGCTTTAAGAGCTGCGGATAATACGATTTTGTTACCTGAAAAATTGTTTTTTTATCAGGAATGCCAGGTGTAATAATTCGCACATCAACACCGCGCTTTGCTGCTCCAGTGAGCTCTCTTGTCATCTCATCGCTTAGAATCAAATATGGTGTCGTAAAATAAATATATTTTTTTGCATGACGCAGCAGATTCATATAAACATTTTCACCTGCTGGTTCCTTATCAAGCGGACTATCACCGTAAAGCGCAAAAAAGCCCTGTTCCTTTGCTTTATAAGGATATACTGGAAGATACTTTTCAATATCGACATCCTGTTCTCTAAGTGCATTCCACATTTCCAGAAACAGAATAGTTGCCGTTTGCACAGCATCTCCCTCAAAACGTATTCCACTGTCCTTCCACTGCCCATACGGATGCGTGATATTAAAATATTCATCTGCTAAATTATAGCCTCCCGTGTAAGCAACCTTTCCATCAATAACGGTAATCTTTCTGTGATCACGATTATTCATGAAAATATTAAGCACCGGCATAATCGGGTTAAACACACGACACTGAATCCCCATACTTTCCATGTATTTGATAAAACGTGGATTTAAAAATCCTATACAGCCGGCATCATCATACAAAATACGAATTTCTACGCCTTCTCTTGCCTTTGCCATCAAAACCTTGCGCAATGCCTGAAAAGACTCTGCCATCTCAATCGCATGGTACTCCAAAAAGATAAACTTTTTTGCCTGCATCATATCTTCTAGCTGAGCCGCCATTGCATCACAGGTATCTCCATAATACTTCACATCTGTATTTTTGTAAACAGGACTTGATGCACATTTCCACAAATATTTAAAGTCATTTG
>OGQH01001236.1_pt1 | contig 23862 bp, 18 predicted proteins | sample 1553181 | NCBI WGS metagenome assembly OGQH01 (sample SAMEA2579946, study PRJEB22360) | human gut metagenome | biome: human gut; feature: human-associated habitat; material: faeces | place: Denmark | collected 2008/2010 | reverse complement strand
CATGGCGGCCATCGCTGAGGCAACGCGCGCTTTCTCCATCGAAGGAGCGCCAATCGACGAACTCTCCGACGCGATTCGTTCAGCGCTCGAGAACTCGAATCCCCAACTTGCCGAAGCGTTTGCCGCCAGCGGACTTGATATCGCCGCAAACCAAGGCAAAGCCGCTTCGGTGGCGGGTGCGCTTTCCGATCGTTACACCCTACCGCAAAACGCGCTTTCCCACTTGCAAGACTGCACACCCATCTTTACCACGGGCCGCATTTCGGTGGGAGTTGTGGGGGGATTTGCCCTTGTAGGACTTATAGCACTGGGATTCCTGGCGGGACGCAAGGGGGCAGGACGGGCAATGCAGCTAGGCGCAGCCCTAGTCGCTGCAACACTGTTGGCTCTAGCCGCATGGGCGATCACCGATTTTGATGGCCTCTTCACCTGGATGCATCAGATACTGTTTTCTCAGGGGAACTGGACATTCAGCGCAAGCTCGCTTTTGATCCAGCTATTCCCTGAAGCGTTCTGGGCAGCCATGGCGGCGCTGTGGGTCATCTGCAGCCTTATCTGCGCCGCTCTATGCGGGCTTCTCGGGAAGGTTATCGCGCACTAGTTGGGAATAAGGGGACAGGTTCCGTTTTTCCAACTAGGTACAATCGACAAAGGAAGAGCCTTGTTTGCGCAATCTCCCGCAAACAAGGCTCTTCCTCTTAGGTGGGAAATGGGGCCTGCCCCATATTCCCAGCTTCCCCCTCAGCCCCGCTCGGCTATGCCAGGCGGCTCTGAAGCTCTTTCGCAGCCGCAGCCTTGTCGAAGTTGCCGCCCGTTTTCTGGGTGAGAGCGCCCATCACGCGGCCCATTTCTTTCTTGGTAGTTGCGCCGGTTTCAGCAAGAACTTCACCAATCAAGGCCGAAAGCTCTTCGCCGCTCACTTGCTTCGGAAGATACTCCTCCAGAATCTCCACCTGTTCGGCAAGCGTATCGGTACGCTCCTGATCGTTGCCAGCCTTGATAGAACCATCAAGGGTTTCCTTCGTCTGCTTGATGGTGCGCTTCAACATGGCGTCAACGTCGGCATCAGTAATCTCGCGACGCTCGTTTACCTCGATATTCTTAATCTCGCCCAGAACCTGGCGAAGGATGGCCAAGCGGACCTTGTCCTTTGCCTTCATGGCGGTTTTGATCTCATCACGCAATTCCTGGTAGTTCATAAGTTCCTCCTTTGTTGACCGTCCCCATTATACGCGCGGGACAAAACAAGCATCAGGAATCACTGAGCCCTTACTTTAGAGGAGTACAATCACCTAACCGAAAGCAAGTGCACGAGCACATCAAAGAAAGGAACCCCCTATGAGTTTGGCTGATCGTTGGATCACGCTCTTCAACAAACCCATTCCCAACGTCATTCTCCGTCTGGTGGTGCTGTTCGGCGGGTTTCTTTCCATGGCCATGTCTATTGCGCTAATGCGAACAACCGGCCTGGGAAACTCCCCTATCTCATGTATTCCCGCAACGCTTTCTTACCTTGTACCGCTAACCCTTGGCACTATTACCTTCATCATGAACACCTGCTTTTTGATTGTGCAGGCAATTCTGCTTCGCCGTGACTTCAACCCCGTACAGCTCCTGCAAATACCTTTCACGTTCGTATTTGCGCTGATGATCGACCAGCTTCTACCTTTCTGCGAAACACTGCCCATGCAATACTACCCCGAACAATTAGGGTGGAACATCCTGGGTTGCTTCCTACTTGCCATGGGAGTGTTCTTGCAGGTCAAGGCAAGCTTTATCACCCTGCCTGGAGAAGGCATTGTTCTTGCCATCGCCAAAGCGGCGAAAAAGCCCTTCCCTAAATGTAAGATCGCATTCGACAGCTCCATGGTTGTGGTTTCCGTTGCCATATCCTTCATAGGTCTGGGGTATCTCCAGGGCGTTCGCGAAGGCACCATCATCACCGCCCTTGCCTCAGGAACCATTGTTGCCCTTATCGGCAAACTACTTCCCCACTTCGACCGCTTCTGCCCCGTTGAAGGCCGCATCAGCTTCATCATCAACGTACCCATGAACAGTGACGAGCAACCGAGCGCCCCAGAAAACGAAGGGCAGCCACCTCTGGTTGTCGCAATCGAGCGCCAATACGGCTCGGGCGGACGCGAAATCGGCACCTTGGTAGGCAGAGAGCTTGGCATACCCTCGTTCGATCACACGCTCATCGATCTCACCGCGCAGGAATCCGGCTTTCCGCCTGCATATATTAAACAGCACGAGCAAGAGGTGCGCCGCGGCTTGCTATACAACCTCTACATGCAGAACTACCGCAGCGTTGGCGCTGAACCGGAGCAGATGGACGACATGTGGCTTGCGCAAGCACGTGCTATCACCAAACTGGCAGACGAGGGATCCTGCGTTATCGTAGGGCGTTGCGCTGGCGCCATTCTGCGGGGCCGAAAGAACGTGCTTACCGTGTTCGTTCATGCCCCACTGGAAATTCGCATCAACCACGTTATGGATCGCGATGGCCTCGATTCAAAAGAAGCAGAAGAGCGCATCAAAACCATCGACCGCGAGCGCGCCGAACATAGCCTCAGCTTTGCAAACGCAACGTGGGGCACCGTCGAAACCCACCATCTTGTATTGGATTCATCGATCCAGAGCCCAAGGGATGCGGCAAAACTCATTGCCAACCTTGCGAAAAAAGCGTTCCCCGAAGCACCCCTTTCGCCCTGCCCCGAAAAGCCTGAGAGGAAGAGTTAGCAAAACAGGTCTTCCCCGCGCACGGGTGACACGGTGCGCGCTGCTGCTTACGTGGCGCGACGAATGCGCACCTCCTCCGCACACTGACGCCAGGGCGGGGAAATGGCACCTGTTCCTATTCTCCCAACACATTTCCTCTATGTTTAAGGGCTAGGATAAAACGGTTTTCCATCTATTTGCATATGCTGCAGCGCCCACTTCTGTGGGCTTTTCTGCGTGAAAGGAGACCTGTGAGATTCACCCAAGCTTGGCACTCATTTTTCGACAGATCGACCCCCAATGTCGTGCTCCGACTAATTGTTATGCTTGCAGGCGTCGCCATCACTTCAGCGTCAGTGGCGCTCACACGCGCAACCGGGCTCGGAACCTCGCCGGTATCGTGCTTCCCTGCCACGCTTTCATATCTCACCCCTCTCACCATTGGCACGTGGACCTTTATCATGAACGTCGTCTTCGTGCTGATCCAAATCGCCCTGCTGCGTCGCGACTTCAACCCCGTGCAGCTGCTGCAGATACCCTACGTTTTCGTATTCTCGGCGCTCATCGATGCATTCGTGCCTCTCTGCGAGCTCATCCCCATGGGAAACTACGCGCTGCAAATCACCTGGAGCGTCATTGGCTGCTTCATGACAGCATTCGGCGTATTTCTGCAGGTAAAGGCAAGTTTCCTTACCCTACCCGGAGAAGGCATCAATTTGGCTATATCGCGCGTTACCAAAATCGCATTCCCCAAGGTTAAAGTTGCTTTCGACTGCACCAATGTGGTAGTGGCTGCCGCGGTTTCGCTAGCATGCTCCGGCGCTTTGTACGGCGTTCGCGAAGGCACCATCCTGGCAGCGTTGGCGGTGGGCAGCATCGTGGCATTGTTCAACAAGCTGCTGCCTCGGTTTGAGCGTTTTTGCCCCACGCGCGGGCACATCACCCTCACTGCAGCCACCATGCCAGCCCCCGATGAAAGCGCATCCCCCTCTTCCGAAGAAGGCGACAACACACCACTTGTCATTACTATTTCCCGCCAGTTTGGCTCGGGTGGACGCGAAATCGGGCAAGCTCTCGGGAAAAAGCTCGGCATCCCCGTTTTCGACGAAACGCTTATCGAGCTCACCGCGCAGGAGGCAGGCCTCACTTCCGCCTACGTCCGCAAACACGAACAGGAAGTTCGCAAAGGAGTGCTGTACAACCTCTACATGCAGAACTATCAGAGCATCGGTGTGGAACCCAGCCAGCTTGACGATCTGTGGTTGGCCCAAGCCCACACAATCACAAAGCTCGCAAATCAAGGAAGCTGCGTTATCGTTGGCCGCTGCGCAAACGCGATCTTGAAAGAGCGCCCCTGCACCTTCAACGTATTCATTCACGCACCGCTTGTACCTCGCATCGGCCGCGTCATGAAACGCGAAAACATCGACCATATGGAAGCCGCCGCCACAATCGAACGCATCGATGCCGAACGAGCCGAGCACTGCAAGCACTTCACTGACACCATTTGGGGCAAGGCGGATGCCTACCACCTCTCGCTCGATTCTTCGTTCGAACCAAGCGAAGAAAACGCCACAATCATCGCCAGCCTGGCTCGCGCCGCTTTTCCCGAAGCACCACTTTCACCCTGCCCCGAAAAACCAAAAGGGAAGAGCTAGCGAAACGCACCTCCTCCGCGCACGGGCAGCGCGATGGGAAAATGGGACCTGTTCCTATTTTCCCATTCTGCTTTTCGGCATGCGGGCGGCTCTTCGTTTATCATTTAGACCATACGACTTGAAAGGAAATGAGCTTGATGACAGACCAGTCTAAGCCTGTTCGCGTTCGCTTCGCACCCTCGCCTACCGGCGAGCTGCACATCGGCGGAGCGCGCACTGCTATCTATAACTGGGCGTTTGCCCGCGCCATGGGCGGCACCTTCATTCTTCGCATCGAAGACACCGACCCTGAACGTTCCACCGAGGAAAATAAGCAGGTTATCCTGCGTTCGATGAAGTGGCTCGGCCTAGATTGGGATGAAGGTCCCGAAGTTGGCGGCGAATTTGGCCCCTACCTGCAAACCGAACGCTTCGATACCTACAAGGCCGCTCTTGAAAAGTTGAAGGAAAAGGGCGCCGTATATCCCTGCTTCTGCACCCAAGAAGAAATCGCCGCAAAGCGCGCTGAAGCCGAAAAGGCCGAAGGCGGTTACTCCGGGTACGACCGCACCTGTCGCGGCATCAGCCCCGAAGAAGCACAGCGCCGCATCGATGCAGGCGAACCCCATGTATGGCGCCTCAAGGTTCCCGAGAACCACGGCCCCATCGAGTTCGACGACGCCGTCTACGGCCATATGTCCTTCCCCGCCGACGTCATGGACGACATGATCGTCGTGCGCACCGACGGCACGCCCACCTACAACTTCGCGGTAGTGTGCGACGACGCGAACATGCAGATCAGCCACGTTGTCCGCGGCGACGATCATCTTTCCAACACCCCACGTCAGATTCTTATCTACGAAGCTTTGGGCTACGACATTCCCGTATTCGCCCATCTTTCCATGATCTTGGGCGCCGATGGCCGCAAGCTCTCCAAGCGCCGTAACGCCACTTCGGTTGAACAGTACAAGGAAATGGGCTACCTGCCCGACACCCTGGTGAATTTCCTCGCACTTCTGGGCTGGTCGCTCGACGGAGAAACCACCATCATCCCGCGCGACGTGCTGTGCCACGAGTTCAGCCTCGATCGCATCACGCGCAAGGATGCCATTCTCGATGAAACCAAGCTCGACTGGATGAACGGTGAATACATCAAGAATATGGGCGCTGCTGCATGGGTTGACGCCACCGCACCCTTCCTGGTTGCCGCCGGCCTCACCACCGAAGAAGAGGTTGCTGCCAAGCACGATTGGTTCGAAAAGCTCTATCCTCTTGTTGCCGAGCGCATGAAGCGCTTCACCGAAGCGCCGGAAAAGCTGGCATTCATCTTCGACGGCCCCAAGGTTACGCTCGACGAGAAGTCGGTTAAGAAGAACCTGCTGAAAGAAGGCTGCCGCGCTGACGAGGTTCTCGCAGAGGTACGTGCAATCCTGGCTGACGAGTCCATTGAATGGGCGTGCGACCCGCTGCAAGACGCTTGTCGTGAACTCACCGAAAAGCTCAACTTGAAGGCAAAGCTGATATTCCAGCCCATCCGTGTTGCAGTCACCGGCTCTCAGGTTTCCCCGCCGCTGTTCGAGTCCATCGAACTGATGGATCGTGCCGATGTGGTTGCCCGCCTCGACTACACCATCAACGAGGTATTTGGTGCCTAAGGGCCCAGAACAAATCTGCACATCCAGCGATGGCAGCAACAAAACGGCTATCGCTGGATTTGCGATGCCCGAAAGTGAACATCCCTCGCTTTCGGGCATCGATCTTTCGCAGCTCTCGGAAGAAGAGCTGATCGACGCCATAGCGTCGGCTCACGAAGAGGAGCTCGCACTGGAATCCAATGACAAAGGCGATGCAGAAAGCCCCTTTGAAAACGAGACTGAAGCAGAAGATGATATCGACCCCTTCCCCCGTGAGGAAGTTGTGGCTTTGGAATCGTGGTGTACCGCCCCGCATGGTTCAGGCTGCACGCGATGCCAGGCAGTATGCCCCACTGGCGCACTTTCCCTCAAAAACGGCACGCCGCACATCAACACTGAGCTTTGTACCCGTTGCGGCATGTGCGCAGGCATCTGCGACGCCTTCGCCTTTACCCGCATCACCCTCGAAGACCTTTTCACCCGCGCGGAACGCGAAGCAAAAGAAGAAGGCGCCGTGTGCTTCACCTGCAACGACCACTTGTTTGATGGGGTTGCTCCACGCAGCAACGTTATTGCACTTCCCTGCCTAGCCGCCGTTCCTCCTGAGTTTTGGGCGGCGCTTTTGGCAAACGATATTCCTGTCCAACTGTACCTGGACGAATCGTATTGCGAAAACTGCCCTGCAGCTGGCCCTATGGGACCTGCACTTTACGCCCATGCGCTCGACCAGGCACAAGACTGGACCGGCAAAGCCATCGAACGCGTAACCGAGCTTCCCGAACGCGAGTATCTTCTTGCAGCATGGGCAAATGTCGATGCCACCGACCGACGGGGTATGCTGGCAAAAATCGCAAAAGAAAGCATTGATGTTGCCGACGGATCGCATCGAAAGCGAATCGATGGCACCGTCGCCGATTTTCATGAGCAGCAGGAGCGCCTGCGCGCACAAGGTCGCATCAACGCCGAAACGCTCATAGGCACGCCCCTTGCCCCCACCAAACACCCTTCGCCCCGTTTAGCCCTAATGGTAAAAGCTGCGCAAGCCATGCCCGAACGATCTGCATATATAGAACGCTATACTTCCGTCACTGATGCGCAGCAGTGCAGTGGATGCCAGGTCTGCATCGGAGCATGCCCCACAGGCGCTCGCTCCTTCAACGAATCAACAGGTTTACCCGATGTCAACGCATCGCTTTGCACTGCATGCGGTTGTTGCATAGGTACCTGCCCAATCGGCGCGTGCGATTTCCGTTCAATCACCGCAAAGGCATACTGCGGATAAGGCAACGCCTCCGTAACTGTTTGCGCTCTCCTGCCCAGAGCGGCATACCATTCAGCATGTGTAAACAGCACCACCAGAAAGGTTGGCCATGCCCAGCACGCCTGATCCAAATTACTGGGGCAACCCTCCTCAAACGCCCCGTTCCAGCAATATTCCGCAACAGCCAATGCACCATACATCACCCGAACCACCCATGGGGGCTCGGTCCTCTATGTCGGCGCAAGACGGCGCAGCGCCCCAGCAGCAAGCACCGTTCACCCCTGCCAGCGGCAACGGAGCCGCGCAAGCAGGCGCCAACTTCCAGCAGGTTCCCCAAGGGGGTTCCATCCCTCCTGCTCCCGCTGCCCCACCGGCGCCGATCCGTCCCGAAAAGAAGAATACGGGCATTATCGTTGCGATTGCGATCATTGCCGCTTTGCTCGTCGGGATGGGCGGCTGCGCAGCATGCACCGCAGTGCTGTCAGCAACGCTCGACGATGCAGATGATGCTCGGCACGCACAAAGCGGCTTCGATCAGCAATATCAGAACCACAACATGCCCATAAACGAGCAAGAGCTCCTAAACAGGGAAACCCGAACGGACTTCGGCCTTGTAGGCAGCACCGCCCTCGATAGCGCTGAACTCGATGCTGTTCAATCAAGCTACTTCGACAACGCCAGCAAAGCCCCCGACGCAAACGGCAGGTATGCTGCAGGGGTATACCGCGTGGGCACCGATATTCCCGCTGGAAATTATTGGTTTTCCGGCAATAAATCTAGCCTCTCCACCTTCTATATCCTTCAGCCAACTTCTGCGGGAGCCTCCACCTACGATACTGTGCACATCAATAGCTACTACGGCCACAATCTCATGGACTTACGCGAAGGCGAAGTGTTCATTCTCGACAATGAGGGCACTATGCTCCCCCTCGATCAAATGACCAATACGTTCACGCCGCCCTACGGCAGCGGAGTTTACCGCGTTGGCATCGATATCCCCGAGGGCACCTACCAACTCGTAGTGGGAGATGGCGCTAACGATTACAGCTCTTGCTCCGTAATGATCGATTTAAATTATGACGAGAATTCAAGCTACCTGTACCGAAACTACTTCATCAAGGGAGATAAACCCGACACCATCACGCTAGAAGCCGGCACCTACGTCGAGCTCTACAACATGCAGATGAAGCCCACTGGATTGGCATAGTCTCCGCAGAGCTTTATCATGCTCTTTGAAAGCAAAACCGGGATGAGACATTCGTAAGCCTCATCCCGGTTTTTTGTTAGTCTCTATCGCCTTGACCCTCGACGTCCCACATAGTTGGTAACGCCCAAGCTCTGAGCGCGCGTACTGCGAGAAGTCGATCGACGCAAACTGGAACCTGCCGTCGAAGAACCCTTGCGCGAAGAGCGGGCAGAAGGCCCCGAGGCCGCCGAGGAAGGACTGCTTCGCAGAGCTTCACCACGTCCCGATGCTGGGCGCTCCCCGCTTTCCTTCCCTTCTTCCACCAATTTCTGCAGATAGGCAAGCACGTTGGTCAGCATGCCCACATCACCTGCCTCCTCTTCTTTGCCATAGCCAGGGACCACGACACGCAGAGGAACTGCCATCTTTTTCTTGTCGGCCAAGTAGCGACCCGCCTTACGGCGCAAGCTCGAAGCCTGCGATTTTGTCAGCGCAAACGGCTCCACGGTAAGCTTGCCCGCCGAAACGGAGATAAGCTTGATACCGTGCTCGTTGGCAAACGCCTTAAGGCGCGCTTTCTCGAACTGGTTGACGGAGGCCTGAGGCATCTCGGGATGCTTTGCCAACAATTCTTCGTAGATATCATTTACCGCATCGATGGTATCGGCGCTGGCAATCTTACGGTAGTACAACACGCGCTCATCAGCGTCAGGCAGGTATTCCTCGGGGAAATACGTGTGGTCGGGCACGTTCACCACAATATCCGACAGTGCAGGCGGCAAGAACTCCTTAGCCGAAGAATTGCCCTCACGCGCATTGTTCACCGCCGTAGACAGCATTTGAGCAAACAGATCGAAACCTACCGCCGACATATTGCCACTCTGCTCAGCGCCTAGCAGGCTGCCAGCCCCGCGGATTTCCAGGTCGCGCATAGCCACCTGACGCTGGGTGCTCACCAAGCGCCGTAAGGCGCCCCACCGCTTCTTCAGTGAGCGGGATATTGTCAGGGAACAAGAAATACGCATACGCCTGGGTGGAAGAACGCCCGACGCGACCTTTCAACTGGTACATCTGAGCTAATCCCAAGCGCTGAGAGTCTTCAATGATGAGCGTGTTGGTGTGAGGGTTGTCGATGCCCGATTCGATGATAGTGGTAGCCACCAATACATCAAGTTCGCCAGCCGCGAAGTTTTCCATAACGTCTTCCAGCTGCTCTTTAGTCATCTTGCCATGGGCAACGCCAACACGCGCCTCACCTGCGGCGGCTTGCACGCGCTTCACCGCTTCATCAATGGAACGTACGCGATTGCTTACGTAGTAGATTTGCCCGCCACGGGCCATCTCTCGGCGTATGGCGTCGCTCACCACGTCGGGGTCCCACTCGCCAACATGCACTTCCACCGGGCGTCTGTCATCGGGCGGAGTTAGGATCAAGCTCATGTCGCGCACGCCCGAAAGGCCCATTTGCATAGTACGCGGGATAGGGGTCGCAGAAAGCGTGAGTACATCGATCGATTCGCGCATGTTCTTCAGCTGCTCTTTATGGGCAACGCCAAAGCGCTGTTCCTCGTCAATAATGACGAGGCCCAGATCATGCGGATTGACATCGCGTGAAAGGAGGCGATGCGTCCCAACCAACACCGAAACCGTTCCCTCTGAAAAATCAGCCAGAGCTTGCTTCTGCTGAGCTGGGGTGCGGAAACGCGAAAGCACTTCCACCTTTACGCCAAAGGGCTCGAAACGATCTTTGAACGTAGAGTAGTGCTGCTGGGCCAGGATGGTGGTTGGGCACAACACCATAACCTGCTTGTTGTCCTGCGTTGCTTTGAAGGCAGCGCGCAACGCCACCTCGGTCTTGCCAAAGCCAACGTCTCCACAGACCAGACGGTCCATGGGGCGTGGGGATTGCATATCGGCCTTGATATCAGCAATGGCGGCTAACTGATCGGGTGTTTCTTGGTAGGGGAAGCTTTCCTCCATCTCATGCTGCCAGGGAGTGTCTTCCCTATAACGATACCCTTGGGTCGAAGCACGGCGCGTATACACATCAACCAGGTCGAACGCCAGCTGCTTGGTTGCCTTGCGCGCCTTCGCCATGGCGCGGCTCCAGTCAGACGTGTTCAGACGCGTCAAGCGAGGCGACGATCCTTCCGGCCCCACATAGCGGGTAACACGGTCCAGCTGCTCTACCGGAACATACAGCTTATCGCCCTCGGCGTATTCCAGAAGCAGATAGTCTCGCTCGGACCCACCCACATCTTGGCGTACGATATCGCGAAAGAAGGCCACACCATGAGCCGCATGTACTACGTAGTCGCCCGGCTTGAAAGGAAACGTGATCTCCGTTACATCGATGCGGCTCCGTTTGCGCGTAGCCATGGCACCTTGCGTATCCGAAAGGGAGACGAGAGCCATCTTTGCCGCAGGAAAGATCATGCCAAGGGGGATATCTACATCGACGATGTTGACCTGACCTCGTTTGAGCTTAGGCGACGCATCCCCCACCACGTCAAGGACCTCGTTGATAGGAATTCCCAAATCAACCAAGGAAAGCTTCATTTCTTGACGAGCACGGAAATGAGGTACAGAGAAAACCACCGTAAAGCCCATCTCGGCCAAAGAGCGCAATCGGCCAAAGAGTTTCTCCGGATCGCCCGCCACATCAACGCGCTTCACTACCAGCTCGCTATCGAGCTGCACGCCCACGCGCATGATAGAAACGTAGGTTGCACGCGGATTCGCGCCGAAATCGAGTTCATTGGGACCCATGTACAGATCCGATACGGGAATCGAAGTGCCTACACAGCGCTTTGAAAGCTCATCGTAAGCATGCAAAGCATCATCGACCAGCGAACGTGGCTCAATAAGCACCGTAAGGGCATCCGCGGACAGATAGTCGCCCACGGCCGCCGTTTTTTCCAGCAGATATGCTGCCATCAAGTCGGGCAGCTCATGAGAGTCGTCTTCAAGGCGCTCTAGCAATTCGCGTTGTGCTGCGTTTGTTTCCGCGCTCTTTGAAATGGCGCGTTTAGCGCGAAGCAGCGCCGCATCCGTCTGGGCAAACTCGCGAACAGGAAAAATATCAACCTGCTTCAGCGAGGAAATGGTCTGCCCTGTTGAAGGAAGGAACCGACGAATCTCATCTAATTCATCGCCAAAGAAATCGAGACGTACGGGATACGCAAGATTCCCGGGAAACACATCGATAGCACCACCCTGCACGCTAAACGTACCAGGGCCATCAAGCTTTCCGCTGTTTTCGTAGCCCATAGATACCAGGCAATGCTCCAAATCCTCGAAACAGGCAATGCCACGCTGGGGTTCCTCTGAAAGGTCGGACCCCGCCACCAGAGCAAGAGGGCGCGCCACTTCTTCTTTAGCGGGAGCAATGCGACGCAGCAGGGCTCGAGCCGAAGCAACCACAACAGCGGGCTTTCCCTGCTGAAGCGACCAAAGGGCTTCGAGCCTACGGCCATGAAGGCGCGGCTGAGGCGGAGCATCGAGCGAGAACGGGTTGCCCTCGTAGTCGGGCAAACGCAAAACACGCTCCTCGCCCACGAAGGCACCCACCGTACGTGCAAAAGTATCGGCAGCCTCTTCCCCCGCCGCCACCACAAGCGTAGCCCTGGGGTCAGCCGCAAAACGCGCCGCAACCAAAAACGGACGAGCAGAAGAAGCCACGCCCACCGTAGCATCCTGTCCCGAATCAAGCTTCGCCCAAGCATCATCGAGCGCACCCGACTTGGCAAGCGACGCAGACAGCATATCTATTAACATGTCCGTTCCTTTCGGTAAGTGCTGCCCCTACCGCTAGCAAACCAAGGGCAGGGCCTGGGTTCCACCATGTCAGCAAAGATGGCAGACGCTAAGGTATCCTCCAACAGCACCATTGGCACATAGCGCCATGGAGCTGGACAATCGGCGCTCGGCCTTGCTGCAGGAGGGCATCACAACCCCAACAAGCCCGAAAGCAAAAGCTTCGGGCGTTTTCTCTCGTTTATTCTAATATCCGCATAAGGTAATTCACGCCAAGAATCGGCGTTACCATAAGGCATGCGCAACCAACCGTAATCACCGAAGGGAAATGCCATGGCCCGCGAAAAGAAAGCCGACAAGTTCGTCCGCGCCCTAGCTGTCGCCGAGCGCATGAACAGCCATTATGGAGAAGCAGCCTGCGCGCTTCACTACACCACGCCTTTCACTCTCACCATTGCTGTCCTGCTCTCCGCTCAAACCACCGATGCGGGGGTAAACAGGGTAACACCCGAGCTATTTGCGAAATACGGAACACCCCAAGCCATGGCACAAGCCGACCCCGAAGACATCGCACGGATCATCCGGTCAATTGGGTTTTACCGCACCAAAGCAAAAAACTGCATCGCCTGCGCGCAGATGATCATGTCTGATTTCGGTGGCGAAGTTCCCCGCGACATGGACCAAATGCAAAAGCTTCCCGGAGTAGGGCGCAAAACCGCAAATGTGGTGCTCAATGAGGCATTCGGCATTGTCGAAGGCATCGCTGTAGACACACACGTATTTCGTATCGCCCACAAACTGAAGTTCGCTGGCCCCTCTGCCGACACCCCCGCAAAAACAGAGGAGGCCCTCCTTTCGCTGTACCCGCGTGAATACTGGGGGCCCATCAACCATCAATGGGTGTTGTTTGGGCGAGAGACCTGCATAGCCCGTCGACCAAAATGCGCTGACTGCTTCATCAACGACCTCTGCCCCAGTTGCCCAAAAGATCTCATAGGGAACCGAGGGAACCCACAAGAATGACCAAGCAGCTTAGAAAGATGGCATCCGATACCGAAAACAACACCATCCTCCGTGAAAACCCTGCGCTGTTTGAGCAAAATCAACGAGCGTTTGCTATCCTCAAATAATCGTGGGAAAGCAGTTTCTTAACAAAGGGCTGTCATCGGAAGCAAGGAATAACAATGAACCTCTCTCATTTGAGATACTTCATTAGCTTGGCAGATTCGAAACACTTCGCAAACACGGCAAAGTCGCTGTCCATCGCGCGCTCAACGCTTTCTCTTGCAATCTCAAACCTCGAACAGGACCTGGGCGCGCCCCTGTTCACCAAAAACGGAAGCACATTCCTGCTTACCCCTTACGGTAAGGAATTTTACCGCTACGCCTCCCTTGCCCTGAAGAATATCGAAACAGGACGCCAACGCGTTCGGATCATGGTCAACAGCAAGGTTGAAACGCTTCGTATCGGCGTGCCTTTCTCCATCCAGAACGAAGACTGGTCCCGTATGATGCGCGCTTTCCGTGCCCATCTCGACGAAAATACGTCGGTGAAAGTTTTGCAGGGCTTCAGCGCTGGGCTTTTACGCGACCTGGCCGCAGGCACGCTCGATGTCACGTTTGCCACAAAACTCGAAGATGCCCCTGAAGGCTTGAATTACATCCCTTTCTGGTCACAGGAGCTTGTTCTTGCGGTAAACGAAGGCAACCCCTTGGCAAACCGTAAATCTATCAAGCTTGAGGAACTTCAAGGCTCGAAGGTGCTTTCTTATGCCGTCGATTGCCCTCCCCATGACCTTGTTATGGAACACACCAAGCATTTTGATATTCAGGTAGAAGAGCGCTTCCGCGAGGAGATAACTGCGTGCTCCATCGTTTCCGCCAGCGATGAAGCCATGGCGCTTGTAGACTACTCGTTCTTAATGAAGGCTTTCAACGATGTGGTCTGCATTCCCATCGACGATCTGCCGCGAGATTTCCACAAGATCTACCTGATCCACCGCGCCGACGACGAACTCACTGACGCCCAGCGCGATTTCATCAACTACGCGTGCAACCATCGCGTTTTGCCAGCCTGGTTGCCCCGTGAAAACGAGGACGAAACCCAATTCCAAATCGGATATAAGTAGCGTCACGCCAGGCAACACAACGAAGCCGAGATGGCCCAGCAGCAGCTGCTGGGCCATCTCGGCTTATGGGGCAAGTGCACCTGGGCCCCACCCGAAGGCGCACACAGTTAGCCTGGAGGCACTCTGGGCAGCAAAGGAGTAGGAAGAACATCCACTGCCACCCTCCGGGGCGGCAGTGCCGAATACGTCTACGACAGCAATTCTGGCAGCGGAACACCATCTTTGCGTTCGATGCTGCAACCCTGACGCACGAGCTCAGCTATAACCGACTCGGCCAAAAACGGCAGCCTATCTGCAACAGGCTGCGTGAGGCCCTCCATAAACTCCGCAGGCTCCAGGTTCAAAACCTGCATACCGTAGCACATGCCTTCGCTGGCGTATCCAAGCAATGCTGCCGCATCAAACAAATCGGCAAGCTTCGTGTCGTGCAGAGAGGTGCGGGCACCGCAGGTTCGCGCAATATCGTGCGGCCGATAGCGAAATACCGTACCAGGCTCCGAGCCCGATTCATCAACGGCATCGACGGTGATCATGAAGTCGTATTCATTGACTTTGGAAATCATGTCTAAGCTCATACAGCCCACATCGAACATATCAACATTGTCGGGAAGAATGTATTCTTCCCGAATCAGATCGTAAGCAGCGGGTCCAACACCATCATCGAGCATCAAGCGATTGCCCACAAAGAAAACTGCGATACGTTTCACTTATGCGCCTACCGTCGGACGAATAACCAAGTTGTAATACGTTGCCGCAACGATCATTATCACCGCGACCAAGACCATGGCAACAGCCCACTTCTTCTGACTTTTCAAATACTGTTCTTTGGTTTTGCCCATGGATAGAGCGCGCTGACACGCATAGCCCTGACCGGCACGGGCAAACACGATAGTTGCAAACGCAAGAACCAATGCCGCAACAATGCTCAAGCCCACTGTGAGAGGACGAGGGTCAAGGTAGACGCTATAGAAAAGGTTGTCAGCCAAAAGCCATGCTGGGTAATACAGGATGGCCAGCCAAATGCCGTTAGCGGCGCCCCAGACAGGAGGCATGAAAAGAGCTCCTATGTTGACGGGAGGCAAGCCTTCCATGATCTGTTCCTGGCTAAGCTGACGGGGATTTTTTTTCTGCTTCGACACGAGCATCTCGCTTTCACTGACGTTGTTCCGCTGAAGAGTATAGGGGAAAGCGCCTTGGTGCTCTCCTCTATTCGGCAAACTGCGAATTATACAATTCCGCGTAGGCACCACCCTTAGCCAGCAATTCATCGTGAGTTCCCTGCTCTACGATGTCGCCCTCCCGAAGAACCAAAATCAGGTCGGCGTTACGGATGGTGGAAAGACGATGGGCAATGACAAACGAGGTGCGCCCTTCCATCAGATTATCCATAGCCATCTGGATTCGCTCTTCGGTGCGCGTATCCACCGAGCTGGTTGCCTCGTCCAAAATCAACATGCGCCTGTCAGCCAAAATAGCACGGGCAATGGTTAAAAGCTGACGTTGCCCCTGACTGATATTGCTCGCATCTTCATTAATCTCCATATCGTAGCCACCTGGCAGGGTACGGATGAAATGATCAGCGAATGCCGCCTTGGCTGCCGCTTCAACCTCTTCATCGGTCGCATCAAGGCGACCATAGCGTATGTTTTCCCGGATCGTCCCCTTGAACAGCCAAGTATCTTGCAGAACCATACCGAATAGCGAACGCAAATCGTTGCGGTCAAACTCGCGCACATCATGGCCGCCTACACGGATCGAACCACTGCCAACATCATAGAAACGCATCAACAGTTTGACGATAGTCGTTTTGCCAGCACCGGTCGGCCCAACCAATGCAACGGTTTGCCCACGTTGAACCGTTGCCGAGAAATCTTTGATGATGGGTTTGCCAGCCTCGTAGCCAAAATGCACGTGGTCGAACTCCACACCGCCCGAAATCTCCGCGGTCTTCGCCGTCACCGCAGTCTTCGGCTCCTCTTCAGCTTCGAGGAACGCAAACACGCGCTCGGCCGAAGCGGCCATTTGCTGCAGCACATTAGACACCTGAGCAAGTTGGGTAATGGGCTGCGTGAAATTTTTCACGTACTGGATAAAAGCCTGAATATCACCAACGGTAATGCGTCCGCCAATGGCAAACAACGCACCGGCAATGGCAACAGCAACGTAGCCCAGGTTGCTCACAAAATTCATCACGGGCATCATCAAGCCCGAAAGGAACTGCGACTTCCACGCTGATTCATACAATTCGGCGTTCGTTTTCTTGAACTGCGTCAGCACATCGCCCTCTTTGTTGAAGGCACGCACTACGGCCTGTCCAGAAAATGCCTCTTCAACCTGCCCGTTGATGGCACCCAGGCGGTTTTGCTGCATTCGGAAGTACTTCTGGCTTCGACCAACCACCACTTTCACCAAGATAGCTGAAAGGGGAATCACCAGCAGGGCGATAAGCGTCATGGGCACGTTGATGGAAAGCATCATAACCAGCACGCCTATTACAGTAGCGATAGAAGTGATCAGCTGTGTCACGCCCTGGTTGAGGCTCTGTCCCAGCGTATCGATGTCATTGGTGATGCGTGAAAGCACGTCACCGGTGCTGGTGCGCTCAAAATACCCCATAGGCAACGCATCAATCTTCTGAGCAATACGCTGTCGCAAAAGATAGCAGGTTTTTTGCGTGACATGGGTCATCAGCCATCCCTGAACAAATGAGCACAAGGCGGAAAAACCATAGAGCGCAAGAGTTGTAAGCAGGATAGCACCCACCGCATCAAAGCGAATGCCGCCTGTGCCAGCAATTTTCGCCGTAACGCCCTCAAAGAGTTCGGTAGTAGCTGTCGAGAGAACCTTCGGGCCCACAATGTTGAACACGGTCGAGGCGATGGCGAACACGAACACCGCCCCCAGCGCAAACTTGAACTTGCCCATGAATGTCAGCAGCTTCAGCATGGAGCCCTTGAAATCTCCTGCCTTTTCGCCAGGTATCATGCCCCCACGCCCCATCGGCCCACGACGACGAGGCTGGGTGTTAGCACGCGCAGCAATTGGCTCACTTTCCTGATTTTTTCTTTCCTCGTCGATGTTCATCGCTCATCCCCTCCTTTCAGCTCTTCCTCCGATAACTGGGATTCGGCAATCTCGCGATACGTCGGACAGGTCTTCATCAATTCCGAATGGGTACCGCAGCCAACCATCTTCCCTTCTTCAAGCACCACGATCTTGTCGGCGTTGAGAACCGTAGAAATGCGCTGCGCCACCACGATCACCGTTTTGCCCGCAGCATTCTGCGCCAAGGCGCGGCGCAGCTTGGCGTCGGTCGCGTAATCGAGCGCAGAAAAGCTGTCATCAAACAGCAACACACGGGCATCGGTAGCCAGGGCGCGCGCAATTGAAAGGCGCTGGCGTTGACCGCCTGAAACATTGGTGCCGCCTTGGCTGATTGCAGTTTGCATGCCTTCGGCCTTGGCATCGATGAACTCGGTTGCTTGCGCAATTTCAGCTGCAGACCGAATGCGCTTCTCGTCCATTGCCTCATTGGAATACGCAATGGTCGACCCTATGGTGCCCGAGAACAGGAATGCCTTTTGAGGTACGTAGCCAAGCTCTTTTCGCAGTTCATCCTGTTTCATATCGCGAACATCGACACCGCCCACGCGGACTGACCCTTCCGCCACGTCATAGAAACGCTCGACGAGCTTTATGATGCTCGATTTGCCTGACCCTGTAGGGCCGATGATGGCTGTGGTCTGACCTGGCTCAGCCGTAAAATCAACGTTTTCCAGAACGGGACTGCTGCCCCTGTTGTAGGCAAAGGTGACATGATCGAACTGAACGGTAAGGCCTTCCGCGCTCGAATCGAGTTCGCCCGCTTTCGACTGAACGGGGTCTGCAATAGAACTTTCCGTTTCCAGAACCTCGTTAACGCGACGAGCGGCAACGTCGGCACGCGGCAGCATAATCGCAATCATGCCAATCATCAAGAACGACATGACGATAACCATGGAATAGGTGATGAAGGCAATCATGTCACCAGTCTGAATCGTGCCCGCATCAATATAGGTTCCGCCCACCCACACGATAAGAACCGAAACAGCATTCATGACCAACATCATCGTGGGCATCATGAATGCCATGGCCCGGTTCGTGAACAGTTGCGTACGATACAGCGCCGTACTTGCCTTGTCGAAGCGCTCTTCCTCATACTGCTGCCGATCGAATGCGCGGACAACAGATAAGCCGGTTAGCATCTCACGCGATACCAAGTTCACGCGGTCGATCAGTTTCTGCATCATCTTGAACTTCGGCATGGCAACTGCCATGAGTATGCCGATAATGATGGCGATTACCACTACCGCAAGCACAATGATCCAACTCATCGAAACGTTCGTCTGAGAAACCATGACAATACCGCCAATGGCGAGAATCGGTGAATACAGCACCATGCGCAGAAGCATCACCATCACCATTTGGATTTGCTGGATATCGTTAGTGCCACGCGTGATGAGGGAAGCCGCTGAAAACGATTGGACCTCGGCATCTGAGAAGGAAATAACTTTCTCGAAAAGGCGCTCGCGCAAGCCTCGAGCGGTTTTTGCCGCCGTTCGCGACGCGATGAAACCAACCGCAATCGAGGCAATCATCATCAATGCCGCAACCCCTAGCATCTGAACCCCCAGCCGCACCAGGTAGCTCATCTGCATGGCTCCCATGTCGATGCCAAGCTGCTCGTATTCTGCTTTGGTTGCCATTATTGCCTGTTGCTGGATAAGGGATTCGTCAATGGATCCGAACGCCTTCTGGGCCTGGGCCATCGCCTCTTCAACCTGGGTCTTGCTAATGGCCCCCGCCCGATATGCGGCATACAGCTGAGGCAGATCGAAATCCCCCGAGACACGGGGGGCGCCATCGAATGCCGGCGACCCTTCTTTCTGCTGACCCTTCAACGACTCTGCCATCTGGTCGGAAAAATGAACCATCACAAGAGGGAGGGCGATGGCGGAATCCAGCTCTTTACGCTGCTCCAAGCCTTGCCGGGTTAAGGCAAAGTTCCCATCCGAATCCTGCTCGTACGAACTGCGCAACAGCCGTTCGTCATCATCGGGCGCCAGCATACAGGTGTAGTTAAACGTATCGGAGCTCATAACGCTAGGCGAGCAATCTTCGATACCACCCTGCTGGATGCCAACATCAACCAAGTCGGACGTGTAGCGAGGAAGCGACAAATCGGCAAATGCTTGCACGATGAGAAGAACCACGATCAAAGCAACAGCAACTTTTGATTGTTTTAAATACCCGATTATGCGCATGGAACCCCCCTCCCAGGAATATCGCATTCACGGGAAACGGGAACAAACGAATCCGACCCTTCTGCGTAATCGCAAATTTTTTCCAAGATCACTACCAATTGATTCATGTTGTCGATGCCAACGCTTTCGACCATGTCCATAAACTGCTTGCTGCGCTCACGGCGAAGTTGCGAAGAGAGGGATTGGCCCTTTTCCGTGAGGCCTATGCAAACCGAGCGTGAGTCGCCCTCGGCACGCGTGCGCACGATGAAGCCCTTCCGCTCAAGGCTTCTCAGGAACTGGGATACCGCGCTGGGCGAAACGCGCAGATGGCGTGCAATGTCGGAAGGCTTGACGCTGCACTGCTTTTCATCGGCGCAAAACAGAAGCACAAGGGCATGAGCCTCCATCGGGGTTAGCCCATCCATGCTTGGGGATAACGCAGGGCGCAAGCACTTAAGCCGATGGGTCAATGCGATAATCTCGTTCTCCAACGATTGAGGGGAACGATCGCGGGCGGTTTCGTTCATAGGTGAAGCTCCTTAACCATTTAATGGCTTAATAGTTTAGATGCTTAACTAATTTCTTGAAAAAGAAAACGCCGGACACATGTGACAAACATAAATCCGGCGTTTAGTTATTCTCGGTGCGGCCAAACCGCATAGCTTAGCGAAGCAATAGGTTTCAGATTTGGCGGATAAAGACCTCAGGGCGGCGCCATGGATTGGTGCCCCGGCGGCAACCCAACAGGTTTAGACTCCGGCGATTAAAGGGCAGCCTTGATACCCGCCATCAACTCAGCATACTCTTCGAACGCGGGTATAGTGGGGTTGTCGGCTTTGATGGAATCAGTGCTCTTGAACAGAAAGCCCGCCTTGCTAGCTTTGATCATGCCCAGATCGTTAAAGCTGTCACCTGCGGCAATGGTTTCCAACCCCGCCTGATGCAACGCCTTGACGGTGGTGAGCTTTGATTGCTCACAGCGCATCTTGAAGCCTGTAACCGTGCCGCCTTCGGCCACCTCAAGTTCATTGCAGAACAGCGTAGGCCAACCGAGCTTCTTCATGAGAGGCTGGGCAAACTGGGTAAACGTGTCAGAGATGATGATCACCTGGGTAAGCTCGCGCAACTCGTCCAAGAACTCCTTTGCACCAGGCATGGGATCGATGGTGGCAATAACATCCTGAATCTCTTTCAGCCCCAGGCCATGTTCTTTGAGGATGCCGAGTCGATAGTTCATGAGCTTGTCATAGTCAGGTTCGTCGCGCGTGGTTTTCTTCAATTCGGGAATGTTGGTTGCCTCGGCAAAGGCAATCCAAATCTCAGGAACCAAAACGCCCTCAAGATCCAAGCACACTACGTTCATCGCAACCTCTTTCCATGCGCGAGTATTTTCTTTTCGTTTGAAGAATACCCGAAACGCCCACGCTCGCAACGCACACTTTCGCATACGGCCAAAGCAACGCTATCTTTACCGCCCCTTCTTACAGCAAAACCGCCAACTCGTAGGCTTCACGCAAGGCATCGATGGCACGACGGGCTTTCACGGCATCGCCGACCACGTGGACCGAAATGCCGCGCTGTGCCAATGCTTCCGAAAGCCGATCATCAGCGACGTACCCCATAGCAAGCACCACTGAATCAAACCCGCGCAGTTCATGCAATTGACCGGTTAGGGTATTCTCATATTCCACGCCATCAGCGTAGAAGCGACAGATCTTGGCATTCGGAACCTGGCACACGCCGTGTTCGGCAAAGCTGCGCATCAAAGCGCTACGATGCTCCGCCACCATATCAGCCGCCAGATTTTCACGGTATTCCGCCACGGTAACGCTATGCCCCAATTCGGCAAGCAAATCGGCAATCTCGCAACCGACCATCCCTCCACCGGCAATCAACACATTCTTCCCCGGATAAGCCTTTCCGGCCAAGACACCTCCCCCTCGCAGGATCGCAGGACAGTCGATGCCCTCAATGGGAAGCAGCAAAGCCCGGGCACCCGTAGCCACCACCACTTCATCGGGCTGCAGCGCAGCAATATCGTCAGGCAGCGCTTTTACGCCAAGACGCACCTCGACGCCCGCTTTTTGCGCGCGCACCACCCATGAACGAACCATATCTGCAATAGGGCCTTTGCCGGGTGGGAACGATGCCAGACGCATGTTCCCGCCCAATGCGGGCGCCTCTTCAAGCAGAATCACGTCATGTCCGCGCTCGGAACTTAGCCCCGCAACGCCACCACCGATCACAACAATACGCTTAGCCGCAACTGCAGCTGGCACGGTTTCGCACTCATGCCCTAAATGAGGATTCACCAAACAACGTATGGGCTTACCTGCATACATGTTGGCAACGCACCCCTGCAGACAGGCGATGCATGGCATCGTATCCTCTTCGCGGCCTTCGGCGTATTTGCGGGGCATCTCGGGGTCCGCCAAGCTCTGGCGGCCGAATGCCACAAGATCACATTTCCCCTGCTCGATCAAAAGCTCGGGCAAATACGGATCAGTAAAACGCCCCACGGAAATAACCGGAATGCTAATGCATCCTTTGATCTTCGCCACCAAATCAGCGTTGAATCCAGCATGCACCGAGGTTGGAGCCCACATGAACTCATCTCGCAAATGAACCGCACGGGAAACATGCAACGCATCGGCGCCACATTCCTCAAGGTAACGAGCAATAACGCACGCATCGTTCACATCAATGCCGCCCGGCTCTTCGTCGGCAGCGTTGATGCGACAGAGCACCGCCACCCTATCCCCAACACGTCTTCGGACCTCTTCCAAGATCAAGCGGGGAAAGCGCATACGATTCTCGAAAGATCCGCCGAATTCGTCGACACGTTTATTAGTTCGCGGGGAAATAAACGAACTGACCAGGTAGCCATGGGCCATATGCACTTCCACTGCGTCAACGCCCGCTCGAAGGGCGCGCTCGGCAGCATCCCCGTAACCTTGGACCAGCTCGTATACCTTTCTAGTTGGCACCTCTTCAGGCACATCGCGCCCGCATGCTGCGGGAATGGGAGATGCCGCCTGCAATGGCGCTCCTGCGTTTTTCGCATTGCCCTCCGGTCCAGCGTTTTGCAGCTGTACCGAAACCTTGGCTCCGTGCCTATGGCAGGCATCGACAACGGCACGCAGGCTGGGGATAGAATCGTCGCTATAGAGGCAAGGCTTCAAGGGGCCGCCTTTCGCGCCGCGATGCACCACCGTAGCCTCGATGGTTATCAAACCGAAGCCCCCAGCCGCTCGCGCCTCATAGTAAGCACGCGACTGGTCAGACCAACTCCCATCAGAGTTGGCGAAGTTGTTTCCCATCGGGGGAACCACAAAACGGTTTGGCACTTCCATAGCGCCGATCTTGATAGGCGAATAAAGGCAGCGGTATGGCATGGGGCACTCCTTCGTTTACGCTCGCTAGCACGAATCAAGAAAGCATTTGGGCAGAGACAAAACTCCACGAAGGCAAGGCGGGACCTATTGAGCCTTTGTAAAATCGACAGATGCATCAGGAGACATTCGCACCCAGCAACACTTTCGTCTATCTGCGATCATAGCGGTTTTACCTGCTCGGCGAACGGCGTTCACTATACGTTTGTGATGCATTTTGCGAAAAAACGACTCCCTTTATTCCCTAGATTTGCCCGTTTGACAGATTCACGGCACCAGAGAAATTCGAATCCCTAGTATTGGGACGTTCTATTTTCTGCATACGCAAGAGCAGAGTGTCCCCTATTCGAAAGAGAGAAACCTATGTTCCAAGCTGTGGTCGATCCAGTCGCAGGCAGTCTTGCCCTGTCGGCCTTGGTTGCCTGCATTCCGCTCGCGGCATTCTTCATTATGCTGGTGGGCGTAAAGGCAAAAGCGCACGTTTCCGCGCTCGTTGCGCTGATAGTTGCGCTGGTAGTTGCAATATTCGCCTTCGGCATGCCCGCTAACCTCGCCGCCCTTTCTGGCTTGCAGGGTGCCTGCTATGGCGCATTCCCCATCGTATTCATCATCATCATGGCCGTATGGTTCTACGAGGTTACGGTTGTTTCCGGACGCTCTGAAGACCTGAAGAGCCTGTTTGACATTGTTGGCGGCGGCGATATCCGCATCCAGGCAGTCCTCGTTGCCTTCTGCTTCGGCGGCCTGCTCGAAGCACTTGCCGGCTTCGGTGCTCCTATCGCCATCACCGCAACCATGATCCTCGCCCTGGGCGTAAAGCCCGCTAAGGCGGCTCTGGCGGTCCTCATCGCGAACACCGCT
>OGQH01001227.1_pt1 | contig 23948 bp, 20 predicted proteins | sample 1553181 | NCBI WGS metagenome assembly OGQH01 (sample SAMEA2579946, study PRJEB22360) | human gut metagenome | biome: human gut; feature: human-associated habitat; material: faeces | place: Denmark | collected 2008/2010 | reverse complement strand
AGGCGAAGGGCGCGGGGTTGCCCCCGCACCCCTGCGCCGTTATTCTTCGGAGGTCGAAATCACCAGTTCGCCCTTGTTCAGCGCATCGTGCGACACGAACCAACCGTCGACGGGCTTGCCGCCGCAGGTGATGCCCGTGATCTTACGCCCCTGACCGTCGTGGCGGATCGTCCAGCGGTTGCCGTCGCCCAGCGCGACCTGCACCTTGTCGAACAGCGGCACGGTCACGATATATTCGGGGTCGGCCGGCGAATAGGTGTAAAGGCCGATGGCATTGAACACGTACCACGACGACATCTCGCCCGCATCGTCCATACCGCACAGCGCCAGCCCTTCCGGCCCCATACCGTAGAAGCGGTCGAGAATGTAATCCAACAACTCCTGCGAACGCTCCTGGCGACCGATGAAATAATAGAGGTACGGGAAACTGTGGTCGGGCTGGTTGCCGTGGCAGTACTGGCCGATGAAGCACGAGAGGTTGTCCACTTCGTATCCTTTCCACGGAATCGAGAAGAGTTTGTCCAGCTGTTCGCCGAACGCCTCGCGGCTCGGGAAGAGGCCGATCAGCCCCTCGGTGTCGTGCGGTGCGAAGAACGCCTGCTGCCAGGCATTCGCCTCGCGGTACATATATTCATAGTAGGGATACTGGTCGTCGAAAGGCGTGATCCACTCGCCGTTTTCGAGGCGCCCGCGCATCAGCCCCGTCGAGGGGTCGAAGAGGTTCTTGTAGTTCGACGTGCGCTTCATCAGCATGTCGCGGTTCTCCTTATCGCCCAGCGCATCGGCCAGCAGGGCGACCGCATAGTCGTCGTAGCTGTACTCCAGCGTCTTGGTGACGGCGGCCTTGCAGACCGTCCACGTCACGGGGTTCTCGACGTCCATTTCCGAAATGTACCCCTTGGCAACATACTCGTCGAGCCAGGGGCGGCTCGGGCCCTGTACCGTAGCGTTGCGCAGCACGAGGTTGTAGGCACGGTTGACGTCAAAGCCGCGGTTGCCGCGCAGGTATGTACCGGCCACGAACGCCGAAGCGTGGTCGCCGTGGAAGAACGTGGGCATGAACCCGCCCCGTTTCTCGCCCTTGTCGACATCGGAGCTGATGACGTCGGCCGCCACATCGGGAGCCAGCATCCCCAGCAGGATCAGCTTATTGCGGTAGTCGTCCCAATACGACGGGCCCGTATAGTAACGGAAACCGGGATTGATGACCTTTCCGTCGACATCGGTGAACTCACCGTTCACGTCGCTGCGCAGCGCCGGCCAGAGGAACGAACGGTAGAGGCTCGAATAGAACAGCCCCTTTTCCCGCTCCGTGCCGCCTTCGACGCGGATCCGCCCCAACAGGTCGTTCCACGTCGCCGTAGCCTCGGAGCGTACCTCGGCGAAGCTCTTACCGAGCATCTCGGCCTCGAGGTTCTCACGGGCGTTTTTCTCGCTCACGAACGAGAAGCCGATCCGGAGCTCCAGTGCCCCGTCACCCTCGCCGAAACGCACGATGCGCACCTCGCGGTCGCCCTCGACGACGGGCTCTATCCCGGTCACGGGGCGGTTCGCCACGGCGTAGAAATACATCTTCTCGCCGATCTGCTGCCAGCCGGCGAACACGTTATCACCCTCCTTGCGGATATCCCACGCACGCACATGCTCGTTCGAACGCTGCAGGTCTGCCAGCACGGCGGGCGCGGCACCCGCGGGATAGGTATATTTATGGAATGCACAGCGCAGCGTCGAGCTGAGCTGTGCATCGACGCCGTAACGGTCGAGGAATACCTGGTAATACCCCGGGGCGGCCGATTCGCGCTCGTGGCTGAACGGCGAGCAGTAGTCACCCGGCGTGGGCGTACCCGTCACAGGCAGCAGGGGAATATGGCAAAGGTTCCAGTGCCCCTTGTTGGTGTGCGTAAAGCCGTAGATCACGGAATCTTCATACTGGTACCCCGCACCGCTGTGGAACTTGGTGACGGGGCTGACCTGCACCATGGCGTTGGGCAGCGACGATCCGGGGAAGACCTCGGCGCCCCATGTCCGTTTGGTGGGTTTGAATCCCAGGTCAACGCTGTCCCACAGCGTCGCCGTCCCCAGCATGGGGTTCACATAGTCGGTAAGCGGCTTCTGCGCAGGGGCGCACCCCACGGCAAAAGCGAAAAAAGCGATACAAAGTCTCGATTTAAGCATAAGCGGTCAGATTTACGTTTCAGACAAAATTAGCGCATTTTGCAAGGCTCCTGCAAGCCCATTCGGGCAAAAAAGCTATCTTTGTCCCGCAGGCAGACTACTCTTGCACAAAATCGGACACCAAGGCATGGAATCGCTTTCGCAAATACTGGCCGACTGGGGCTATTGGGGACTTTTCTTCTCGGCATTCATCGCTGGGAGCATTCTCCCGTTCAGCTCCGAAGCCGTGATGATCGTGCTCGTGCACATGGGGCTCGACCCGGTATTGTGCGTCGCGGCCGCATCGCTGGGCAACACGCTGGGCGGCATGAGCTGCTACTGGATCGGCACACTGGGCAAGAGCGAGTGGGTCACCCGGCTGGGCGTGAGCGAAAAACAGCTGGCCCGGGCGCGCAGGTTCCTCGCGGGGCGCGGGGCGCTGATGGCTTTTTTCGCGTTCCTGCCCACGATCGGCGAAGCCATCGCCATCGTACTGGGGCTGATGCGCAGCAACGTCTGGCTCACGGGCAGCTCGATGCTCGCGGGCAAGACCCTGCGTTATATCGTCGTACTGGCGACCTTCGAAGGCGTCGCATCGCTTTTCTGACATGGATCTCGAAATTGTAAAGACAGACACGCCGCAGCGCGACCTGCTGCTGCTGGCCGACGAATCGGAAGAGTCCGTTGCCGACTATGCCGGCCGCGGCACAACCTATGTCGCACGTCGTGACGGGGAAATCCTCGGCCAGTATGTATTCCTGCACACGCGGCCGTTCACGGCCGAAGTGGTCAATATCGCCGTCGTCCCCGAACACCAGCGCAAGGGCATCGCCACGGCCATGCTCCGCCACGCCGTCGCCACGGCCCGTGCGGCCGGGTTCCATCTTCTCGAAATCGGTACGGGCGATCTGGGCGTGGGACAGATTGCGCTCTACGAACGCTGCGGGTTCGTCCGCTGCGGCGTCGACGTGGACTATTTCAGCAAACACTACCCCGTTCCGTTTTTCGAAAACGGCGTCGAGTGCCGCCACATGGTGCGCCTGCGCATGGAACTCAAATAACAGGTTATGTCGGTCAGTTGGAACCCGTGGCACGGATGCCGCAAGCTCAGCGAAGGCTGCCGGCACTGCTACGTCTACCGGCAGGATGCGCAGCACGACAAGGACAGCCGCGAGGTACGCAGGACAACGGCCTTTAACCTCCCCGTGCGCCGCACGCGCGACGGACGCTACAAAGTCCCGCCCGGCGAGATGGTCTACACCTGCTTCACGTCCGATTTCCTCGTCGAGGAGGCCGACGCATGGCGCGCCGAAGCGTGGGAGATGATCCGCATACGCAGCGACCTGCGCTTTTTCTTCATCACCAAGCGTATCGACCGCCTCATGCAGGTATTGCCGCCCGACTGGGGCGGAGGCTACGAAAACCTCGCCGTGGGCTGCACGGTCGAGAACCAGGCGATGGCGGACTACCGGCTGCCTTTGCTGCTGGACGCCCCCCTGCGCCACAAGCTGGTCATCTGCGCACCGCTGCTTGGGCCGCTCGACATCGCACGGTACCTCACCCCCGGGATCGAAGAGGTATCCGTCGGGGGCGAATCGGGCAACGAAGCCCGCCCCTGCAATTACGACTGGGTGCTTTCGATCCGCCGCCAGTGCGTCGCGGCAGACATTCCCTTCGTTTTCCACCAAACCGGCGCGCGACTTGTCAAGGACGGGCGCCTTTACCGCATCCGCCGCCCGTACCAGCATTCGCAGGCCCGCAAGGCCGGGATCGACTACAAGGCAAAGCGATGAGGTGAGCCCCCCTATCCGCCCTGCACGAGTCCCGGCATCCGGCTCTTGTTTTCCCACATCCCGCTCCCGGCCCTCTTCACAAGGCCATTCCCGCGCCTCCTTCCCGGCCGGTACGGTTCCGGCATGCGGCAACTCGCTCCCATATCAGTCCCGCAATCTCACCCAGGAATCTCCCCTGCCCGATACCTCGCCCGATACCCCGGAATCGCCTCCCTGCAATCGCTCCCCGAAATACCCCTCCCAATAGCTTTCCAGGAACTGTTTTCCCAGCCATTCTGCCCGGACACACGGACTTCCGGACATCCGGCAAAAGCAACCGCCCCGGGAAACCGGGGCGGCAGACTCAGCAATCAGGTTCGCTGCGAATTATTCGGTTGCCGTGGCAAGCGGCGAAGCCTGCTGGTAAACGCGGGCCGCCAGTTCCTTGTCGAGCGTATAAAGCCCGAACTTATTACCCTCTACAGCCTCGCAGGCGGTAATCATGTCGCGTGCCGACTCCTCCTCCTCGACCTGCTCGTCGACGAACCATACGAGCATGTTCGACGATGCGAAATCCTTATCTTCGGCAGCGATGGCTGCCAGGTTGTTGATCATCGAAGTCACCACCTTCTCATGCTCCAGCGTATCCTTGAACATATCGAGCGGCGACGTCCACTCGGTACGCACCTCCTCGATCGGCTTCAGCACGACCTTGGCATCGCGCGAATTGATGTAGTTCATCAGGATGCGGGCATGATCCTGCTCCTCGCGGAACTGGACGAAAAACCAGTTGGCCACGCCTTTCAGCCCCTTGTTCTCGGCGTCCATCGACATCGAAAGATAAAGATAGGCCGACCACAATTCGGCGTTGATCTGCGCATTCAGTGCGTCATGTAATCTTTTGCTTAACATAGTAATATTGTTTTAAGTTTGTGTTTGTATTTTCTCTTCCTGATACAAATATACAATAGTTTCTACTAATTTGTACGAAAAACACATCATATTATTTTATAACGATATAGCTCTATGTTATAACAAAAAAAACGGAGCCCGCACCTCCGGGATGCAGGCTCCGCAAAAGCATACGGGACGATCAGAGCAGGGTGCCGTCCTCGAGGATACGCACCGTCGCCTCCCGTTCGGACTGCGGGTCTTCCACCTCGATGGCGTACCACACGCGGTCGGGGCTTTCGTAGAGGTCAACATCGTCGATCACCCACGTACCGTACTGCGATGACTGCAAAGTCCGCCTCACCACGTCCGGAACCTCCGAAAGGCGCACTCCGGTTTTCGTCCACAGCCAGGCGTCGCCCGTACCGAAGCACACCTCGAGCGCTTTCCCGGCGAAGATGATATCGACCTCGGTATTTCCCTTCTCCCGCTCCGCATCAACGATACGGGCACCGGGGTATTTCCGGGCGATGAAGTCGCTGATCGCCTTCGACAGTTCCTGCGGAAGCATATCGCCGTGATCGTCATTGCCGTCCCTGTCGGGCACTTCGCGCAACAGCACGCCGTCCTCGGAATAATAGAGGTCGAATTCCTGCTCGGCACGTTCGACTTCGAGCACATAGACCGTCTCCTGGCCGTTGCGCAGCAGCTTATCCACGTCGTCCACATGCCAGGCGGCATAATCGCCGGCCTCGTAGGCTGTACGCACCGCCTGGGGCAGCTCGGCATAGGAGATGTCCTCCTCGGTCATGTGCCATTTGCCGGCGGCATCGAACCATGCCTGCATGACCGTGCCCGCGCTGCGGAAATCGGCGACTACATATCCGCCCCTGTCTTCCCATTCGACATGGCTCGCAGCGCGGCCGGCACCCTTACCGATTTCCTATCGTCGTCTTCACAACCCGCCATCGCACCCAGCGACACGAGTCCCATTACCAATACCGTGAATTTCTTCATACGATTCCGAATTTGAGGTTAATACCGGGATTAATCGTCGATGTCTATCAGACGGAATTTCAGGTCGAATTTCAGGTCGAGGCCGTTGTCCAGTTCAACTTCATAGTCGCGGCGGTCGCGATCGATCGCCGTGACCTTGCGGTCGGGATAGTTCTTGGCGACATAGTCGCGGATCTGCTGCGGCACGATGGCGGCCGGCACCTCGCCGTATTTGCATTCGACATCTTTCCACTCGCCGTTCTTCGTGAATTCGACCTTCGCGCCGTTGACGAACACCACCTTGTAGTCCTTGTCGAAAAGTTCCTCGTCCACTTTGGACAAGGCGACCTCGATGCCGCCGAAATGCGTCTTGATAAATTGCTGTGCCGAGGCCGGAAGTTCGCCGACTGCGATCGGACGGTCGTTGCCCGCGAATGCGGGGGCGGAAGTTGCAATCAGGGCTGTGCCTGCGAGAATCATCATGAGCTTTTTCATAATCGTTTCAATATTAGGTTTGACTTATATTCACAGTGCAAAGTTGCGACCCAAAGCTGAAACGAATTTGAAATAATCGGCCCCGATCCGTTTTTTTTCGTTTTTTTATATCCGGAAATGCACCGAGAAACAGTGACACCTATTTATATAGGAGTATCCCACGCGCAGCCCGTAAAGGCGGCACACGGCGTCGACGATCGAGAGGCCGAGCCCCGTCGAGCCCTCCTTCTTCGTCCCCTGGTAAAAGCGCTCGAAGATATGCTCCGCGTCGAGTGCGCCCCCGCCGCCGCTGTTGCAGACGCGCAGTTCATGCGGGGCAACAGTGACCGACACCGTCCCGCCCCTGTCACCGTGGACATAGGCGTTTTTCAGCAGGTTCGACACCAGGCTGGCCGCCAGCGACGGATTCATCCGCGCCGACAGGTGCCCCTGCTCATGCAGTTCGAAACGCATTTCGCGCCCGGCGTAGATCTCCTCCATATCCTCGGCCGTGCGCCGCACCTGGGCGTTGAAATCGACCTGTTCCGTCTCGGGGAACTGCCCGTTCTCGATCTTCGAAAGCAGCAGCAGCGAGCGGTTGAGCCGCACGAGGTAGTCCAGCGTCCCCTGCACCTTCAGAATTTCGCCGAGCTGCGCCTCGGTCAACGCCGAACCGTCGTCCACGAGCATTTCCAGCCGGTTGCGGCAAATGGCCAGCGGGGTCTGCATCTCATGCGAGGCATTGCCGATGAATTGTTTCTGGCGTTCGAACAGGGACTCCGCCCGCTCGGCATAACGGTTCGCCGCCTCGTTCAGCCGCCGGAACTCGATGACCTTCGTGTCGTTCACCAGCGGGGCGTTCTTCCCGCCCACGGTATAACTGTCGAACCATCGCAGCAGGGCATAGAGCGGCCGCAGGGTACGATGAAGCACCAGCACGTTGACCAGCAGGATCGTCAGCAACAGGAAAAGATAGAGATATACGATCCACCAGAGGATGGCCTCCTGCAGGTCGTCCTTTTCGATGGTCGGGGTCATCACGGTCAGCTCCTTGTAACGTCCCCCGCTGTCGCGGAATATCGTCCGCAGCACCCGCGCCGGCTCGTCGTCGTCCTTGTCGGGAATGAAAAACACCTCGTCCGAGAACTCCATCCGGGGCCGCTCTTCGGCGTACTCCGCCGACACGTCGTGCAGGTAATAGCCGTTGTTGCTGCCCGAATAGGCCGCAGGCAGCTCCCGCCCTGCGAGGCTCCGCGTGACCAGCATCTCGGCATAATTCTCCAGGGAATCGTCCACCTCGTCGTTGATCTCGTCGATCATCGTCAGGTAGAACAACACGGCCCACCCCGCCAGCAACAGCGAGAGGGCCCAGGACATGTGCAATACGATACGATAGACCAACCTCATGGGGCAACGAGTTTATAGCCGAACCCATAGACGGCCCGGATCTCGATGTCGGCCTGCGCGTCGTGGAGCCGGCGGCGCAGGTTCTTCATCTGGGCGTATACGAAATCGAAATTATCAGCCTGGTCGATATGGTCGCCCCACACGGCTTCGGCCAGCGTGGCCTTATCGACCATATGGTTCGGGCGGCTCATGAAATAGTAGAGGATGTCGTACTCCTTGCGCAGCAGTTCCACCTCGCACCCGGCCACCTCCACACGGCGGCTGTCGGGATAGAGGCGGACATTCCCCACGTCGAGGCTCTGCTGCCCGTCGCGCTGGTGACGGCGCACGACGCTGCGGATACGGGCGCTCAGTTCCGCCAGGTGGAACGGCTTGGGCAGGTAATCGTCGGCCCCGAGCTCGAGCCCCTCGACCTTGTCATCGAGCGAATCCCGGGCCGAAATGATGATCACGCCGGCAGGTTTTCGCTGCCGCCTGAGCTCTTCGAGTATCCGCAGGCCGCTGCCGTCGGGCAGCATGATGTCCAGCAGGATACAGTCGTAATCGTATCCGGCGATCTTTTCGAGCGCCGATGCGTAATCGGACGCCTGCTCGACCACATACTGTTCGCGGCGCAGCGTCTGCACCATGATCTCCCGCAGGGAGGGTTCGTCTTCCACGATCAGGATTTTCATAAGCAGCAATATTCTTCGGGGCAAAGTTAGACCGCGAATCCGAAAAGAATCTGAAACCGCGGCAGCAATGCCCAAGTCCAAATATACGAAAAAATCCCGCATCCGCCGCTCCGGCACGTGCGGTTCCGGTACGGAAAGGGCGGAAACCGTATAAGTTTCCGCCCCACCTGTGCTTTCGGGCGGGCTCCCGCCCGCACCGGATTATTTCTCGGCAGGATCGACCTGGCAGGCTTTCGAACCGTCGTAAGCCCACTTCACATAGATGGCACCCCACGTATACCCGCCGCCGAATGCCGACAGGATCAGGTTGTCGCCCGGCTTCAGTTCCTTCTCGTAGTCGTAGAGGCACGAGGGGATCGTCGCCGCCGTAGTGTTGCCGTTGCGGTCGATATTGATCATGCACTTGTCATGGTCGAGCCCCATGCGGCGTGCCGTAGCGTCGATGATGCGCAGGTTGGCCTGATGGGGAACCAGATAACGGATGTCGTCCGAGGTAAGGTTGTTGCGCTCCATGATCTCCACCGATACGTCGGCCATCTTCGAAACGGCGGCCTTGAATACGGCGTGTCCGTCCCACATGATCGTGTGCCAGTTGTTCTGCACGGTCTCGATCGAAGCCGGATAGCGCGAACCGCCGGCCTTCATGTAAAGCTGCAACTCGCCCGAGCCGTCCGAACGCAGGATCTCGTCCAGCACGCCGTAACCCTCCGTATTGGGTTCCAGCAGCACGGCTGCGGCACCGTCGCCGAAGATCGGACAGGTAGAACGGTCGGTATAGTCGACGATGGTCGACATCTTGTCGGCGCCGACCACGACGACCTTCTTGCACGATCCCGACTCGATGAACTTGGCGCCCGTCGTCAGTGCGAAGAGGAACCCGCTGCAAGCCGCCGAAACGTCGTATGCGAAAGCGTTTTTGCAACCCGCCTGGTCGGCGATCAGATTACCCGTCGAAGGGAAGAACATATCGGGGGTCACCGTGGCGCAGATCACCAGATCCACCTCCATCGGGTCTACGCCCGCCTTGTCCAGCAGGTTGATGACCGCGCGGGCACCCATATAGGAAGTGCCGACGCCTTCGCCCTTGAGGATATGGCGCGTCTTGACGCCGATATGCGACATGATCCACTCGTCGGACGTGTCGACCATGGTGCTTAATTCTTCGTTGGTGAGGATATAATCGGGGAGATATAGACCCACACCGGTAATTGCTGCTGTTATCTTGCCCATTAACTGTTTCTTTACCTAATGATTATTAATTTTTGAAAGCGCGCTGCAACTTGGCGGTCAGATCCGCCGTAATGCACCGCTCGGTCGAAAGGATCATGCTCCTGATTGCCTTGGGCGATGAGATGCCGTGGCCGATGACCACAGGCGCATTGACACCGAGCACGGGCGTGCCGCCCACGTTCTCGTAATTCATCGCATCCCAAAAAGCGTTTCCGCCGCCGAGTTTCTTGTTGATGTGGTAGAGGCCCTCGGCCATCTTCAGCACCGTGTTGCCCACGAAACCGTCGCAGACGACCACGTCTGCGACCTTGCCCGTGAAGAGGTACGATGCCTCGACGTTACCCACGAAGTCGATGCGGCCGTCGGCCTTCAGCAATTCATACGTGGCCTTGGACTGCGTATTGCCCTTGGTCTCCTCCTCGCCGATGTTGAGCACGGCTACACGGGGTTTCCGGATCCCGAGTACGGCTTCGGCATAAATCGAGCCTATCAGCCCGTACTGCGCCAGCACTTCGGGTTTGCAGTCTACGTTCAGCCCCACGTCCAGCAACAGCGCGGGATGCCCCGTGACCGTAGGAATGATGGATGAGATCGTGGGACGGATGACTCCTTCGATCGGTTTTACGGCGTACATCGACCCGACCATCATGGCGCCCGTGCTGCCGGCACTGGCAAAACCGTCTATGGCCCCTTTGGCCAGGTAGCCGAAACCCACCGTGATGCTGGAGTCGGCCTTGGCCTGGAACGCCTTGGCGGGATGATCGCCCATTTCGATCACCTCGGTAGTGGCGACGATGTCGAACCGTTCGGCAGGACAGCCTTCGGCCGCGAGCACGGCCTTGACCTTCGCCTCGTCGCCGAACAATACGATACGGCTGTCCGGCCCGATCGCATCGAGTGCCATGACAGCCCCCTTGACCGCAGCCTCGGGCGCATAATCGCCCCCCATGGCATCTACACCAATCTTTAACATAATCGTGCGATTTGGTTAAATTTCATCTCCCGCCCTCCCTGCGCCGGCATCCCGGCCATAGGCCGGACGGCCGCACGCAACAAAGACAGGTGCTTGCATAAACTAAAAAGAGGGCAGCCTCGCGGATGCACTCTTTAACCCTGCCGATTTATTCGGCAGCCTTTTTCTCGATCGCCAGCTTTCCGCGATAGAAACCGCATTCGGGGCATACGCGGTGATACAACGTAGCTGCGCCGCAGTTCGAGCAGATGACCACCGTCGGAACGACAGCCTTGTAATGAGTTCTTCTCTTATCGCGTCGCGTCGACGAGACTTTGTGTTTAGGATGTGCCATTTTACAATATAAATTATAAGTTTAACGTATTTCCAGTCAAATATTCCCCGGCCCGGGACAAAAGCGCCTCCCCGGCCGGAAATAGCTTATTCCTTTCGTTCTGTTTGCGTCCCGTCCCCCCGGTCGGCCTCCATCTGCTCCTTGAGCGCGGCCAGCTTGGCCCATTCGCCCTCGTCGCGGCCCTCGGCCTCGGCCCGGGCTTCGATCCCCCCGAACTCCTCGTCGGAAACGATGCGGAAGCGTTCCAGCATCTCGGGATTGCACTCCCCGTCGGGATGCACCCGCTGGTAAGGCAGCGCAAGCACGATACTCTCGTAGATGTACTGCGTCAGGTCGACTTCGTCCTCCATCGGCAGCAGCCACATGACTTCGCCGTCGTACTCGTGCACCTCGTCCGAGAATTTCACCAGCAACTGCCCCTCGTAGTGGATCGGCACATTGCAGTCTTCCAGGCAGCGGTCGCACTCCACGACGACACTACCGTCCACGGTAACATCGAGCGTAAGCATCGACTCGCCGCGCTCCAGGGCGACCGAGACATCGCAGTCTCCGTCCTTGATCTCCGTACTGCCGTAAGCCCTGAACAACCCGCCGTCGACCTTGAAATGAAAGTCGTGCAGGCCGCTCCTGAGCCCCCTGTAAGCAATCGTATATCTTTTTGTTTCCTCCATAGGAGCGCATTTAGGGCACAAAGTTACGAAAATATAAGACATTTGCAAAGAAAATGCAGAGTTTTAGCATCCCCGCACTCCCGGATATCCGGTCGCCCGCCCGCTGAAGAGGCACGGCACAGGCTCCGGAAATTCCGGCCGCGGATTCCATCTTCGGCAAAAATCGCTATATTTGCACCGTATGGCAACAAAAGAGGGATTCACAATCGAGATTTCGAGCCGCTACGAAGGCTGGTGGCGCTACAACGTCGCACTGATGTGCGGCTGCTTCGACACGGCAGGCAACCGCACGGGCTTCGCATCGGCCGAGGCGCATGTCGCCGACGTCGGCTCGAACCTGCGGGAAAAGCCCGCCGGGATTCCCGGCGACGGCCGCGCAAGCCTCGAAACCGGGCCGTGCGACCACCTTCTGCTCTACATCTATATCGTACCCCATACGCTGCCGGCCGGCAACGACATCGGCGACACGGCACCCTTCGAAGTCGAAATCCGCATCGCATACGGCGGACGGCGGCTCCGCGCGGAGAAGCGCCTCATCAACCAGTGGTCGGGCGCCTCGATCGAGATGCGCGTGGATTCCGAAGCCCGGTAGCGGGCATCCCGGGACAACGCCCCCGCCCCGAGACACGCACCAGGCAGCCCCGGCAACCTCAGCCCTCCCCGCAGCCACAAAAAAAAAGAAGGAACCCATTACGGGTTCCTTCTTCCATTATAGCGACGGCTTACGATTATTTGTTGTTGTAAGCGGCCATCTTCTGAATCAGCATCACGACCTTGTTCGAGTAGCCCCACTCGTTGTCGTACCAAGCCACGAGCTTCACGAAGTTCGGGTTGAGTGCGATACCGGCCTTTGCATCGAAGATCGAGGTGTTGGCGTCACCCGTGAAGTCGGTCGAAACCACGTCGTCCTCGGTGTACTCGATGATACCCTTGAACTCGTTCTCCGAAGCCTTCTTCATGGCAGCCTTGATCTCGTCGTACGAAGCGCCCTTCTCCAGACGGCAGGTCAGGTCTACGACCGAAACGTCGAGCGTCGGAACGCGGAATGCCATACCGGTCAGTTTGCCGTTCAGGGCGGGGATCACCTTGCCTACGGCCTTTGCAGCACCGGTCGACGAGGGGATGATGTTGCCGCCGGCAGCACGGCCGCCGCGCCAGTCCTTCATCGAGGGGCCGTCTACGGTCTTCTGCGTTGCGGTGGTAGCGTGTACGGTGGTCATGAGACCCTCGACGATGCCGAAGTTGTCGTTGATGACCTTAGCCAGCGGAGCGAGGCAGTTCGTGGTGCACGATGCGTTCGAAACGATCTTCTGGCCGGCGTAGCTGTCGGTGTTCACGCCGCATACGAACATCGGGGTGTCGTCCTTCGAGGGGGCCGACATAACGACATATTTGGCACCGGCTGCAATGTGAGCCTCGGCTTTCTCCTTGGTCAGGAACAGACCGGTCGACTCTACGATATACTCGGCGCCGACTTCGTTCCACTTCAGGTTTGCGGGATCCTTCTCGGCGGTTACGCGGATCACGTTGCCGTTCACGATGAGCTGGCCCTTCTCCACGTTATAGTCGATCGTACCGTTGAAACGGCCGTGTACCGAGTCGTACTTGAGCATGTAAGCCATGTAGTCTACCGGAACGAGGTCATTGATACCTACAACCTCAATGTCTGCATTGTTGCATGCAGCGCGGAATACCAGACGGCCGATACGACCGAAACCGTTGATACCAACTTTGATCTTTGACATAGTTTTATGATTTATTTGTTAATAAAAAAATGCACTATTTTTTCACTGCGCAAAAGTACATACTTTATGTATATTACGCAAATAAAAAATTAAATTTTTTTAGGAACCCGGCTGCCTACTTTGCAGCCAGCTTGGCCTTTTTGGCCATCGCCGAGGCGAATACGAAATCGTTGAGTTCCGGGTTGTCGGCATGCAGGATATCGTCCTTGGTACCCTCCCACCACTTGCGGCCTTCGTGGATGTATACAATTTTCTCGCCGATCTCCATCACCGAGTTCATATCGTGCGTATTGATGATCGTCGTGATGTTGTACTCGCGCGTGATTTCGTGGATCAGGTTGTCGATGACGATCGAGGTCTGCGGGTCGAGGCCCGAGTTGGGCTCGTCGCAGAACAGGTAACGCGGGTTGAGCACGATGGCGCGGGCGATGGCCACGCGTTTGATCATTCCGCCCGACAACTCGGCCGGATAGAGGTGGTTGGCGTCTTCCAGCCGCACGCGCTGCAGGCAGAAATCCACACGTTCCATCTTCTCTTTCTCGCTCTGCGAGGTGAAGAGGTCGAGCGGCAGCTTGACGTTCTCCTCGACGGTCGAAGAGTCGAGCAGCGCCCCGCCCTGGAAAATCATGCCGATGTCCTTGCGGATGGCGCGCCGCTCGCGGAAATCGAGACGCGTGAAATTCGTATCGTCGTACCACACGTCGCCCGAATCGGGTTCATGCAGCCCTACCAGCGTTTTCAGCAGCACGGTCTTGCCCGAACCGCTGCGCCCGATGATGAGGTTGGTCTTCCCGGTCAGGAACTCGATCGAGATGTCGTCGAGCACCACGCGCCCGTCGAACGATTTGGTGATGTGCTCGGCACGTATCATATCAGCAGGACTTGCGTAAGGATCAGGTTAAAGATCATGATTACCACGGAACTGGCCACCACGGCGCGCGTCGAGGCGGCGCCCACTTCGAGCGAATTGCCCTTGGCAAAGTAACCGTAGAACGCCGAAATCGAGGTGATGATATAGGCGAACACGGCGGTCTTGATAAGCGAGTAGACGATCGAATAGGGCTTGAAGTCCATCAGCAGTCCGTCAACATAGTCGGCCGGGATCATGATGCCGGTCAGGTAGGCGATGGCCCAGCCGCCGATGATTCCGATGGCGATGCTGAGGATGGTCAGGAACGGGAAGAAGACCACCGCGGCGACGATCTTCGGCAGGATGAGGTACGAAGCCGAATTGACACCCATGATCTCCAGCGCGTCGATCTGTTCGGTAATGCGCATCGTGCCGATCTCCGAAGCGATGCTCGAACCGACCTTGCCGGCCAGAATCAGCGCCACGACCGTCGACGAAAATTCGAGGATCATCGTTTCGCGCGTGGCGTAACCGACCAGCGAACGGGGGATGAACGGCGAATCGAGGTTGATGCACATCTGCAGGGTGATGACCGCACCGATGAATACCGAAATAATGGCCGTCAGGCCGATCGAGTCGATTCCCAGGGACTCCATTTCGTAAATGATGCGCCGGCGGTAGATGGCAGCCTTCTCCGGACGGGAAAAGACCTTTCCCATCAGCATGAAATAACGGCCGATCAACTCAAATATCTTCCACATGGCGCTACTCCTCTCCGGGCTCCTTGGTCTCTTCGAATTCGACATAGTCGCCCACGTCGCGCGAGACCCGTTTCTCGGGCGTTTCCGAGGTTTTATATACCTTCACTTCGCCTTCGCGACCCTTGCGAGGCTCCCCTGCAAAGGGCGAGCCGAAGCCCTGTCCGCCGAAGTTCCCTTCGCCGAACTGTTCTTCCATCCGGCGGCGCATCTTATAGACGCGCCAGCGGAACAGCAGGATCGCCGCTACTACCAATACGATGACTCCCATAATGAAATAGAGAAAAAAAAGTGCGATTCCCCTGAGCAGCGCCGGGGCGCCGACAGCCAGGATGAGGATGACCAGGGTCGTCAGCGGATTGCGCTGCACGAACCTCACCAGGCCATCTATGATCGCTGTCAGAAAATTCATTGCATTTTCGGTTTACAACCCTACAAAGGTAGGGAAAATTATGCGTATTTCAATTAAATGTCGTAAATTTGGTGCCGGAACTTTGCCGGCGGGCGGGGCAAAGCCTTCGGGCAGGCCCTGCCGGGCGCAGGCGGAGTCCGGACGCCGGAGGCGTATTATATAAAACCATACATAAATCCATGAACTCCAATCCGCTCAACAGCCTTACCGCCATCTCCCCCGTCGATGGCCGCTACCGTAATACAACGGGGAAATTAGCCGATTATTTTTCAGAACAGGCGCTCATCCGCTACCGCATCCGCGTCGAAGTGGAGTATTTCATCGCGCTGTGCGAGTTGCCGCTGCCCCAGCTGGCGGACATCGACCATACGAAATTCGCAGCCCTGCGCGCCCTGTACCTCGATTTCGCACCGGCCGACGCCGAGCGCGTGAAGGAGATCGAATCGGTCACCAACCACGACGTCAAAGCCATAGAGTACATCATCAAGGAAAAAATGGACAGCCTCGGACTGGGGGCTTACAAGGAATTCGTACATTTCGGCCTCACCTCGCAGGACATCAACAACACGGCCATCCCGCTCTCGCTCAAGGACGCCATGGCAGGGGTTTACTACCCGGCCGTCGAAGAGGTGCGCGACAAACTGGCCGCCTTCGCCGACGAATGGCGCGACGTGCCGATGCTGGCCCGCACCCACGGCCAGCCGGCCTCCCCCACGACGCTGGGCAAGGAGTTCATGGTCTTTGTCGAACGCGTGGAGAAACAGCTCGCCATGCTGCACGACATCGCAGTGCCCGCCAAATTCGGCGGCGCGACAGGCAACTTCAACGCCCACCGGGCAGCCTACCCGCAGTACGACTGGGTAGCCTTCGCCAACAAATTCGTGGGCGAAACGCTGGGGCTCTGCCGCTCGCAATATACCACGCAGATCGAGCATTACGATAACCTCGCGGCGATCTTCGACAACATGAAGCGCATCGACACCATCCTGATCGACCTCTGCCGCGACATGTGGACGTACATCTCGATGGAATACTTCAAACAGCAGATCAAGGCGGGCGAAGTCGGTTCGAGCGCCATGCCCCATAAGGTCAACCCCATCGACTTCGAGAACGCCGAGGGGAATTTCGGCATCGCCAATGCCGTCTTCGGACACCTCGCGTCGAAGCTCCCCGTTTCGCGCCTGCAACGCGACCTGACGGATTCGACCGTGCTGCGTAACATCGGCGTCCCCATTGCCCATGCGGCCATCGCGCTCCGCTCGCTGATGAAGGGGCTGAACAAGGTAATCCTCAACCGCGAAGCCCTCGAGCGCGACCTGGAGAACAACTGGGCCGTCGTTGCCGAAGGCATCCAGACCATCCTGCGCCGCGAAGGTTATCCCAAGCCCTACGAGGCGCTCAAGGCCCTGACCCGCACCAACGCCCATATCACGCACAAGTCGATCGCCGCATTCATCGAGACGCTCGACGTGGCCGAGGCGGTGAAAGAGGAGCTGCGCGCCCTCTCGCCCTCGACCTACACGGGCATCTTCCGGTAAAAACACGGGGGCATGCTCCGCGCATCCGTCATTATGACCGCCATCGCGCTCTTGCTCCTGCCGATGGGCATCGCCCTGGTCAGGGAACGGGGCAGGTGGCTCGTTACGGGTTACAAACACCTTTTCAAAGGATACGGGGCGCTGACGGGAAAAGACCGTGCGGCATTCGAACGGAGGCTGTGCCGGTTTACGGGCAGGTTATTGCTGCTCATCTGCTGCGGGCTGTTCCTGTGCGGTGCCGAAGCGCTCTTGCGGGGATACGGACTGTTCGCCGCAGGCGTGGCACTCGCCTTAACCGGAATCCTTTTCTCCGTCATATATCCGGCCGCAGGCGGCACCTTTCCCCCTGCGGGTTCCGAATAACACCCCGCCCCCTGTCCGCACAAAACGACCCGGCCTGCAATCTTCCGATTGCGGGCTCTTTTTTTGGCATGCGTTTTGCAACAGAATAGTCAACTGCGGACAGCAACCGCAGTGAGGTTTCTTCATTTATTTAAGTTTGGGTTAGTAGTTTTAGGAGGGCAATCCTCCAAGGGCAGCAGGCAATCGTGAGATTCCCTGCTGTCTTGTTATATATTGTCCTCCACCCTTTCACCCCGGCACCCTCACCCCCGATTTATCGCACTTTCAGGCAAGACGAATAAAAAAAATTTGGATTTTCTTGGCAGAAAGGTTACTTTTATCCCGTCACACATTGCACGGCTGCCCCGTAACCTGATTGAATATCCAAAGACGGCCGGCCCTGCACCAGAATAACAGTATTAACCCACTAATTTCCAAAGTTTAACCACTATGATCAAATCTTTCCTGTCATGGGGAACGGCACTGTTGGTGCTGTGCTCCGGTCTGCTAAGCTCATGCGACGACAAAAACGAGGGGGGGGGGAAATCCTGACCCGACCGTTACGATCGCCATCGGCGACGCCGCATTCAACGCGCTGAAATTCACGCTCACGCTCAAGGATGCGGACAAATGCAGCTACATCTGCGCCAAGGCCTCCGAAACCGTCCCCACGGCCGAGCAAATCCTCGCCAACGGAAAATCCGTAACCGCATCGGGCGTCATCGAGGTCGGCAACCTCGAACCCAATACGGCCTACCGCCTCTCCGCCGTCGCCCAGAAAGGCAATATCAGCGGCAAGGTCTACTCCATCGAACACACCACGTCGGCACCCGGCGTACATCCCGCGGTCGTCCTGACACCGGGCCAGTCCACCACAACGGCCCTTACGTTCAACGCCGCCCTGACCGACCCCGAAACCGCAGCCTATGTCTGCCTCGAAAAGACAGAGGGGCTGACCCTTCCCACGGCCGAGGAGATCCTGCGCGACGGCAAAGCCATCGCCGCAACGGGCGAAATCCTGATCGAAAACCTGAAACCCTCGACCACCTATGTCATTGCGGCGGCCGTCGCCAACACCGGGATCTACTCGGAAGTCAACAGCATCGTGATGGCAACCGGAACGCCGACGCCCGTGGTGACGCTGGCAGCCGGAGCCCCCGGCATAACGGCGCTCACCTTCACTGTAGGGCTGACCGACGCAGAAAAGGCCGCCTACCTCTGCATCGAAAAGGTAGCGGGTGCAGTCGTCCCGACTGCCGAGAAGATTCTCGCCGAGGGCACCGCCATCGCACAGGCCGGTGAGATCACCGCAGACAACCTGAAAGAGGGCACGGCCTATATCATCGCCGTCGCAGCATCCAACAAAGAGGTCTATTCCGAAGTCAAGTCGATTGAAATGTCCACCGACAAGGATCTGAGCGGCCCGGCCGTATTCGACCGCCAGGTAGCGGGCGGTTATTACGGCATCCCCGAAGGCGGCAGCTACGGCGAATACATCGTCGTACTGGCCGACGGCGAAACGATCGATGCCGGCGGCGTCCACGCCACCGTCAACGCCGGCCGCGCCATGAGCCTCGATTTATTCCAGATGAAACCCTACAAACTGGACAACATTACCTTGCCGGATCGTACATACAGGTACGCGACCAGCCAGAGCCTTTCGACATTCCACCCGGACAAGACCTACTGCATGGTCAACGACGGCAAGGGGAACATCACGAAAGTGGAATTCAAGGCCGGAACGATCGCAGTGACAAAATCCGGTTCGACCTTTACGATCGAGGCCACGCTGACCACGACCGACGACAACGAGTTCACGGCCAGCTATACCGGCCCGATCACGATCGAGGACAAGACTGCCAGTGCCATCGAGCCCCTGCCCGACCTCGAAAACGACGTCACGAACGCCACCTTCATCCGCGCCCTGGGTAAATACTATAACAACGATGCCGGCACGGCAAACGACTGCGTCGTGAACCTCTACGATGTCCAGCCGACGGTCGGCGACGATTACGACTACCTCATGGGAGCCGGACACATGGTATCGCTCTACCTCACGACCGCACTTTCCGAAGAAATGGTACTCCAGGAAGGAACCTACACCGTGTCCGACACGGGCACGCCGGGCACCTACACACCGGGCGAGCAGATGGAATTCATGGAATCCATGCTGGCCACGGGTACCTATTGCGAGGAACGCAACGCCTCCAACGAATCGGTTTACGGGTTCATCACGTCCGGCACGGTGACAATCACCAAAGTCGGCACCGACTACCGCTTCGTCCTCGACTTTACGACCGACAAAGGCCGCAAGGTCAGCGGCACCTACGAAGGCGCCGTGGAGATGAGGGACAAACGCCGGTAAGCGCATCCCCCTTCCGCAACCCGGATATTACCGGGAAAGCACACGCAGGATGTCCCCACGGGCATCCTGCGGTTGTTTATGCCCCTTCCTGCCGGCATGTATCATAGCCCGCACCCCCGCCGCACACACAAACGCCTTTCCGACACGGCGCCGCGGCACGGGATTTGCAACATACCGGGTAACTGCGGAACAGCAACCGCAGTGAGGTTTCTTCATTTATTTAAGTTTGGGTTAGTAGTTTCAGGAGGGCAATCCTCCGGAAGGCAGCAGGCAATCGTGAGATTCCCTGCTGTTTTTTTGCGCCCCGTCCGCAGGCGGTCAACACGCAGGCGCAGAGGAGCCCGCGGGGCGCGGAAACGCCCGCATAAACCATGCACACGCCCGAAAAAACATCCGCCCGGCCGCGTTGCGGCATAGAAACTGATTGACGGCCAGTTGTAAAACACAATTCCACATTATGGCAAAACGTAAAAATATCACGACGACACAGCTTGCCCTGATGACCGCGGCGGCGGTTATCAGCCTGCGCGGACTCCCGATGATGGCGCAGGAGGAGCTGACGATGTTCTTCTACATCTTTTTCGCCACGTTCCTGTTCCTGATCCCGGCGGCGCTGGTAGGGGCCGAACTGGGAAGCGCCTTCGCCTCGAAGGGCGGCGGGGTCTACACCTGGGTCAAGGAGGCGTTCAACAAACACCTGGGGTTTACGGCCATCTTCCTGCAATGGATTCAGAACGTCGTATGGTACCCCACCGTGCTGGGCTTTGCCGCAGCCTCGATCGCCTATATGATCGGGATGCCCGGCCTGGCGCAGAACGGACTTTTCGTGGGGCTTTTCTCGATCGCCATGTACTGGTGCGCCACGCTGGTCACGCTGCGCGGCACCTCGGCCATATCGGGCATTACGAGCAAAGGGTTCCTGATCGGCACGGTGCTTCCCGGCATCGTCGTAATCGTCATGGCCGTCATCTGGATGGCCGGAGGCAACCCCGTCGCATTGGAGCACATCCCCGACACCGTCAGCCAGGTCGTCAATATCGACGCGGCGCACCACGTGCATCCGCGCCTCTTCCCGCACATCACGGGCATGAGCGACATCGCATTCCTGGCCGGGATACTGCTGCTCTTCGCCGGCGTCGAGGTACACGCCGTACATGCCCCGGAGCTCGATAAGCCGCAGACCCAGTTCCCGCGCGCCATGTTCCTGGCGGCGCTGATCTCGTTCGGGCTCTTCACGCTGGGTGCGCTGGCCGTGGCGATCATCACCCCCTACGACCAGATTAACCTCCAGTCGGGGCTGTTCACCACGTTCCAAATCGTCTTCGACCACTACCACATCGGCTGGCTCTCGAACGTCATGGGGCTTCTCGTGGCATTCGGCGCACTGGCAGGCGTCATGTCGTGGATTTCGGGCCCGAGCCGCGGCCTGCTGTGGACGGCCCAGGAGGGCGTGCTGCCCTGTTTCTTGCAAAAAACCAACAAAAACGGCGTACAGGTCAACATCCTCATCATACAGGGCTGCATCGTCACGCTGCTCTCGTCGCTCTACATCGTCATGGACGACGTGAGCGTGGCGTTCTTCCTGCTGAGCGCACTGACCGTAGGGCTCTACCTGGTGATGTATATGATGATGTACGCTGCGGGCATCCGCCTGCGCTACACGCAGCCCGACCTGACCCGCAGCTACCGCGTCCCGGGCGGGAACGCCGGCATGTGGGCCATCGGGGGCATCGGGTTTCTGGCCGTGCTCTTCTCGTTCATCGTCACCTTTTTCCCGCCGTCGCAGCTGCCCGTAGGCAGCCCGGCCACCTACACGTGGCTGGTAGCCGTCGGCACGCTCGTCTTCCTCTCCATGCCGTTCATCATCAGTTTCGCGATGGATCGCAGGGGCGGTACGAATACCCCGGGCACCGGGAAATGACAGCCGGCACGTCCCGGATCACAAGAAACCGCAGGGGTCGGAGATGCCTACCCCTGCGGTTCCGTATTTTCCTCCCAACACATTCCTGCCTCCCGCTGCGGCATGCCGGGATTCCTGCCCCGCCACCCCGGATACCGCGCCCTTATCCCGGGATATCCCCCGGACGCGACACCGTACCCTCTAAAACTCGACGGTGACACCCAGCGTAGGGATAAGCGACCCGCTCTGCTGCCCGATATACTTCATGCGGTAACGCTGTTCCGCCGCCGGGGCTCCGGGATTCTCCACCACGCCCGTCGACATCAGCACGTCGGGACGGCGGAGTTTGCTGCCCGTTACGTTCTGCAGGTCGATGTAAAAGCCGAGCATACAGCGGCGGAAATAGAAGGTCTTGTCGATACGCAGGTCTACCTGCGCGAAGGCGTCGAGCCGCCCGTCGTTGTAACGCCCATAGTCATAGTACGGGCGTCCCTGGGCGTCCCAGGCCTCGACCAGCGACGATTTTTCGACATCGTAGGGCGTATAGGGCGTCCCGCCCACGGCGCTCAGGCGCGCCCCGACGCTCCAGTTGCGCGGCAGGTCGTACGTACCGCTGAGGTTCGCCACGAAACGGCTGTCCCAGGCCGATACGATATACCCCGATGCGGCATCGGCACGGTACTCGCTGCGGAACAGGGTCACCGAACCGACGAGGTTGACCCTCCCGGGTATCTGCCAGCGTGCCATCGCCTCGATGCCGTACGACCGCCCGACGGCCGTCGGGCGCAGCGCTTCGTTGCCGACCACGCCATAGTCGTCGCCTTTGCACGAGAGCGGGATGCCGTCCGAGACGGAAAGCGGGATATTCCCGTATTTCTTGTAGAACCCCTCGACCGAGACGACCAGGCGGTCGCGCAGGCGCCATCCGCTTCCGACGCTGAACATTCCCACACGCAGGTAGTCCAACGCCTCGTTCACCAGCACCCCGTCCTGTTTGAATCCCAGGGCCGTATAGGGCGGCAACTGGTAATAAAGCCCGGCGCTTCCGCTCAGCGACCACCCTTTGCCGAGCTGGTATGAGACCGACGCCCGGGGTGAAAGCTGACGCCAGAACCTCGCCATGCGCGCGGAATAGTCGGCCCCGTCGGCACGCACGCCGACCGATGCCGTGAAGCGCTTGTCCGCCGAGGCATAATCCGCGCCGGCAAACAGGCCCCAGCCCACGATCCCCAGCCGGGTACGATAGTCCGAGAGCGCCGCCTCATCGGTGAAAAGCCGTTGCTCGGTACGGTTCATATAGCCCGAATAGCTCAGCTCGGCGCCTTCGCGCACCGTCCAGCGCCCCAGATAGCTGCGGTTTTCGACGCGGAGCGTGGTCTTCTGCTCCACGGAGCGCAGCCGCAGCGTCAGGTTGTCCTCCGACGAGTCGTCGTTACCGCGGTATTTGAGATTGCGGTTATTCAGATAAGTGTGCCCGAGCGACACGGTCTGCACATGGCGGCCCGCATAGTGGCGCCATGAGGCCCCGACGGTGAAGGTCTCCTGGCGGATGCGGGGCAGGTAACTCAGCAGGTACTCGGCGTCTTCGCCCCCCTCGTCGAGGTTGAGTTTCATGTTGTCGAAGCCCGCCAGCCCCAATACCGTCAGCTCGTCGTGCTCCGAAAGGCGCGTCTTGACCTTCAGCTGCCCGTCGATGTAGTTCGGCAGGAAAGGCAGGCCGATCATCTTGAACAGCAGTTGCAGGTAAGACTGGCGCAGCGAGAAGAGGTAGGAGGTTTTCTCGCCGATATGGCCGCTCCCGCTCAGCGACACCTCCGAAGCCCCGAGCGTCGCCTTGAAAGTCTGTTTCTCGGGGTTCCCGTCCCGCAGCCGGATGTCCAGCACCGAGCTCAGCGCCCCGGAACGGTCGGCGGGGAAAGCCCCGGTATAGAAATCGATCTCGCGGATCAGGTCGGCATTGAGGATGCTCACGGGGCCGCCCGTGGCGCCCTGCGTGGCGAAATGGTTGATATTGGGGATTTCGATGCCGTCCAGATAGAACTTGTTTTCCGACGGGCCGCCGCCGCGCACGATCAGGTCGTTGCGATAGCCCACGGGCGAGAACGACACGCCGGGGTACGAACGTACGATACGCGACACGTCGCGGTTGGCGCCGGGGCTCTTTTCGATCTCCCGCACCCCGATGACCTGCAGCCCGACGGGGCTTTCGGCCGTGGCGCGGAACGGCGAAGGCACGACCGTCACGGCTTCGAGCTGCGTGGCATCCTCCTCCATTTCGATTTCGATGAACGGCGTGGCGGCCGAAACGAGGTATTCGGGCGTGACGACGGTCTTGTACCCCACGGACGAGGCCGAGAGGCGGAAAATACCCGCCCGCACCCGCTCGAGGCGGAAGCGTCCCAGCGAATCGGTCGATGCGCCGCGTTGTTCCTGCCCGACGGGCACTACGGCGGCATAGGCGA
>OGQH01001214.1_pt1 | contig 24115 bp, 19 predicted proteins | sample 1553181 | NCBI WGS metagenome assembly OGQH01 (sample SAMEA2579946, study PRJEB22360) | human gut metagenome | biome: human gut; feature: human-associated habitat; material: faeces | place: Denmark | collected 2008/2010 | reverse complement strand
GATGCAGATACAAAGCTTACTGTCATGGAGCAGAATATGCCAAGAGATATTGGATATCTTAGTGCAGGAAAGCAGGATCTGGTTGGAGTGTGCATGCGAATGGCGCTTGTTGAGGCAATGTATAAAGAAGAGAAACCATTTCTTATATTTGATGACCCATTTGTCAATCTTGATGATAATAATATTAAGGGGGCTATGAAGCTTCTCGACGAGATTGCAAAGAATTATCAGGTTATATATTTTACTTGCAGTGAAAGCAGAATACACAATTAGTGTAGGATATACATTTATTAAGGAGAGATACAATGGAAGAAGTTATTCAGTATGTACCTAATCTGTATGCAACCTTCTGGGCACTTATACCACCGCTGGTTGCTATTATATTAGCATTAATTACTAAAGAGGTTTACAGTTCACTTTTTGTAGGAATTGTAATAGGAGGACTGTTCTATGGAAATATATTCCAGAGCGGGTTCAGTTTTGAAAAATCAGTTCTTCATATATTTGAAGATGGTCTTGTAGGAGTATTGTCAGATCCTTACAATGTAGGAATTCTGGTGTTCCTTGTTGTACTGGGAATCATGGTGTGCATGATGAATAAAGCAGGTGGTTCTGCAGCATTTGGAGAATGGGCTGGAAGACATATTAAGACAAGAGTTGGAGCACAGCTTGTTACGGTGCTTCTTGGAATTCTTATATTTATTGATGATTATTTTAACTGTCTTACTGTTGGAAGCGTTATGCGTCCAGTAACAGACAAGCATAATGTTTCGAGAGCAAAGCTTGCATATCTTATTGATGCAACAGCGGCACCAATCTGTATTATTGCGCCTATATCTTCATGGGCAGCAGCGGTAACAGGTTTTGTTGAGGGCGAAGATGGTTTTGGAATATTTATTAAGGCTATTCCTTACAATTATTATGCGTTATTTACTATTGCAGCAATGATTCTTATTGTAGCGTTAAAGGTTGACTTTGGTTCAATGGCAGTTCATGAAGCAAATGCAGCTAAGGGAGACTTGTATACAACTCCTGACAGGCCATATGCTAACGCAACAGAAGATGTAATTAAGGGACGCGGAAGAGTGTTAGATCTGCTGTTTCCAATTATTACACTTATAGTTTGCTGCATAATTGGAATGCTATATTCAGGAGATTTTTTCAAGGGAGTAGGTTTTGTTGATGCATTTTCAGGAAGTGATGCTTCGGTAGGACTTATGCTTGGAAGTTTCTTTGCACTTATAATAACAATTGTGTTCTATGCAGTAAGAAGGGTACTTTCATTCAATGAATCATGTTCATGCATACCGGAAGGATTCAAGGCAATGGTACCAGCAATCCTTATTCTTACATTTGCATGGACACTCAAAGCAATGACAGACAGTCTGGGCGCTAAGGAGTTTGTTGCCGGACTTGTAAAAGGAGTATCGGGCGGCTGGTTAAATATTCTGCCAGCAGTTATATTTCTGGTTGCGGTATTCCTTGCTTTTGCAACAGGAACATCGTGGGGAACATTTGGAATTCTTATTCCTATTGTTGTAAATACATTTTCAGGAACGAACCATACAATGATGATTATATCAATCTCAGCATGTATGGCTGGAGCTGTCTGTGGAGACCATTGTTCACCAATATCTGACACGACAATTATGGCTTCGGCAGGAGCACAGTGTAATCATATGAATCATGTGTCTACACAGCTTCCATATGTAATTGTAGTTGCAGTTATTTCTTGTGTGACATATGTTATTGCAGGATTTGTACAGAATCCTGTTGTTCCTCTTATTATAGGTTTAGTTATTCTTATAGGTGCATTTACAGGTATCAAATATATTAATAAGGGTAAGAGCAATGAATAATATAAAGGGAAGCCTGATACTGCTTCTTGTTGCATTTATCTGGGGAACGGCATTTGTTGCACAGACAAGTGGTGCAGGAGCAGTGGGAACATTTACATTTAATGCTGCAAGGTCTATAGTCGGAGCACTATTTCTGGCAGTCGTAATTATAATTAAAAATGTATTGGATAAAAGAAATAATTCAGGGAAAGTGATTAGTACAGAGAATGGAAGCCGTTTACAGACATGGCCACTGGGTGCAGGCATAATATGTGGAATTGTTCTCTTTGCAGCGATGACTTTCCAGCAGTATGGAATAAGTGTATATCCACAAGGGGTCGCGGCATCAGGAAGGTCGGGCTTTATTACAGCAACTTATGTTGTTATGGTTTCGGTAGTTTCGGTTTTTATGGGTAAGAAAATGCACTGGATAACCGGCGTTTCTGTTGCAGGATGCGTTGCCGGAATGTATCTTTTATGTATGTCTGGTGGTGTATCAGGAATATATCTTGGAGATGTCCTTGTGTTCCTGGGAGCAATATGCTTTACAATACACATTCTGGTTATTGATAAATTTTCAAGTGCTGACAGCATGAAAATGTCCTGTATACAATTTATGGCTATTGCAATTATTTCAACATTTGCTATGATATTTACGGAAAATGTTACATTTGCAGGAATTAAAGCTGCGCTTATTCCGATACTTTATGCAGGTGTATTGTCAGGCGGTATAGCATATACACTTCAGATGGTTGGACAGAAATATGCACAGCCTTCGGTGGCATCTATTGTCATGAGTCTTGAATCAGTGTTTGCAGTGCTTGCCGGATGGATTGTACTTGGGGAATTGTTAAAACCAAAAGAGATAATGGGGTGTGTACTTGTGTTTACAGCGGTTATTCTGGCACAGATACCAGGAATGAAGAAGGGTGATACGAAATGAGAAAGAAAATAATAGGGATAATATTACTTGTGTTGATTGTGTTTGGCGGATATAAACTTTTTGCAAATGTGTCTGCTAATAATGTTAATTCAAACAGTATACAGTTTTCCTATGAGGATATTCCGGCATATAATGGAGATAATCCATATGTTGTAGTTAATGATAATAAGCCGTATTTTACAAGCTCTGAGATAGTTAAGGATTCATATATAAAATATGGACCGCTTGACAGTATCAAAAGGGTTACTTCTGCAATGGCATGTTTAGATTATGATTCAATGCCATCTGAAGATGATAAGAAAGGTGAATCAAAAAGTATCTGTCCTACAGGATGGAATAATATCAAGTATGACAGTATTGCGGGAGATGGATACTGCCAGAGCAGAGTGCAGAGTATTGCATGGTGCTTTGGAGGTTCTGATACTGATAAGAAGAATTATATAACAGCAACTCCATATATGAAGAACTATATGAATGCATATGTGGTAAAGATTGCAAGATATCTGGAGAAAACTTCTAATCACGTTATGTATAGGACTACTCCGGTATTTGTTGGTGAAGAACTTATGTGCCGGGGGGTTCTTATGGAGGCGTATTCTGTAGAGGACAATGGAGAAGGAATATGCTTTAATATATTTTTATATAATGTACAGCCGGGTATTAATTACATATATTCAACAGGAGAGTCTGAATATACAGGAGAATTCCTAGATATGGCTGCACAGATGAAGGATTCATCAATGGATTTCAATTATATTCTTAACAGTAAAACAATGACATTTCATAAACCGGAATGCGAAAAGGCATCAAGAATAGGGACTAAGAATAAGATATATTCTTATGCTGAAAGAGAAGAACTTATTGGAGCGGGATATACGGCAGCGGAATGTTGTAATCCATAGTTTATAACTTTTTAATAATTGTTCATGATTGTTATACAGACATATAAGGATTTTTCTGATAATATAAATCTATCGAATCATTATTTTAAAACAGAGAGGAGATAGGGGTATGAACAATAGTTTTGAAAGCTTCGAATTATCTACAGAACTTATATTTCAGAGGTTCCTGATGGATAAGGAGAGAAGAAAGAATTTTTACAATGGTCTTGAGCTGGCAGATTATATTGCACTCAAGGTAATGGAGAAAGATTGTATTGATGGCAAGGATAAGACATATCTTAAGGATTTGTCTTCATTTATGAGAATATCAATTCCACAGACATCGGCAATCGCAAGCAGTCTTAAGGACATGGGCTATGCTTTATGGAAACATGATGGCAAAGGAACAGATGGTACATATCTCGTATTCACCGATGCCGGAAGGGATTTCTTGAAAAAAAGAGAGGACAATAACAGAGAATATTATGGTAATGTTATTGCTGAACTTGGTGAAGAAAGAACTACACAGATACTTAGTGATATGAGAACTCTTGTTGAAGCTATGGAGCATGCATCAAAAAAGATGCACCTTAAGGAGGCAGAATAATATTACAGAATATAAGGGAGAATAAAAGCAATGAGTAATGTTAATACTAAGAATAATGTGAGAACGATAGCGGTGACGGGTATGCTTTCAGCAGTAGCAGTAGTTCTTATGTATCTGGAGATACCGATTCCTATTATGCCAGGATTTATTAAGTTTGATTTTTCGGATCTTCCGGCGTTACTTGGTGCTTATGCACTCGGACCAGTGGCAGGCATTATAATATGTCTCATTAAGAATGTTGTACATCTGGCAGCTTCACAGAGTATGCTTGTTGGCGAACTTTCTAACTTTATACTCGGTTCCGTATTCGTGTTTACAGCAGGAATTGTTTATAAGAAGAAAAAGTCTAAGACAGGAGCATTGCTTGGCGGTTTATGCGGTGCCATGGCAATGGGTGTATTCAGTGTGTTCTCGAATTATTTAATAGTGTATCCTGTGTATTATAAACTGGCAATGCCAGAGGTGGTAATATTAAGTCTGTATCAGGCTATAATTCCATCTATGAAATCAATCATGCAGTGTCTGATATGCTTTAATCTTCCTTTTACAATAGTTAAAGGTCTTATAGATGTAGGAATATCAATGCTTATATATAAGCCATTATCACCACTTCTTAAGGGAAAACATTAATATAATAATATATAATACTAATATGCCGGAACTTTGGCTGAGTCTGAAGTTCTGGCATATTTTTTTGTTTTTGACCGATACTGAAAGTTATGAAGTTGATACACAATGCATATTTAGAGAAAATATTTTGATGATAATTTGTGAAAAATGCACAAAAATAATCTAAAAGTTTGTGAATGAATGTGATTGATTTTGAACGAATGCGATTGTATTATAATTATAACAAAAAGGTCGTGAAGCCAGAAAGGAGAGACAATGGTATATACAGTAACATTTAATCCGTCACTGGATTATATAGTGGAAGTTAAGAGTTTTGAACTGGGGATGACGAACAGAACATCATATGAGCATATGCTTCCAGGTGGTAAAGGAATTAATGTGTCAATAGTTCTTAATAATCTTGAATTTGATACAACAGCATTTGGTTTTGTAGCCGGGTTTACCGGAAAACAGATATGTGACATGGTATCAGAGTATGGCATTAATACAGATTTTATTCAGGTTGATAATGGTTTTTCAAGAATAAACATGAAGATTAAGAACATAGATGGAACAGAGATTAACGGAATGGGACCTCAGATATCAGAAGATAATCTCCATTCTCTTGTAAGTAAGATTGACAGACTTTCAAGTGGAGATGTCCTTGTACTTGCAGGAAGTATTCCTTCATGTATATCAGACGATATATACAGAAGAATAATGGAAAGACTACAGGGAAGAGGCGTTAAGATTATAGTTGATGCGACAAGCAGGCTTTTACTCAATGTCCTTGAATATCGCCCATTTCTTATCAAGCCTAATCAGCATGAACTTGGAGATATATTTGGTGTTAAGCTTGAATCTAAGGAAGAGGTTATTCCATATGCAAGGAAGCTGCAGGATATGGGAGCTGTCAATGTGCTTATATCGATGGGTGGAAAAGGCGCAGTTCTTATTGATGAACATGGAAAGGTATATGAAGCAGATGCACCAAAAGGTGAGCTTAAGAATTCAGTAGGTGCAGGTGATTCGATGGTTGCAGGATTTATGGCGGGATATCTTCAGACAGGCAATTATGAAGATGCATTCCGGATGGGCGTTGCAACAGGAAGTGCCAGTGCATTTTCAGAAAATCTGGCAACCAAAAGAGAGATTTCAGAGGTATTAAAGCAGGTAGAGGTTACCTGCAAGGGATAATGTAAAGGAGGTATTTTATGAGAATTACAGATTTACTTGATAAGAGAAGTATTAATCTTAATGCTGCTCCTAAGACAAAGAGTGAGGCTCTTGATATGGCTGTAGAACTTATGGCAAAGAGCGGAAAGATTGATGATATCGAAAGCTACAGGGCTAAAGTATATGCAAGAGAAGAAGAAAGTACAACAGGTGTGGGAGAAGGAATAGCAATTCCTCATGGCAAATGTAGTGCTGTTAATGCACCAGGACTTGCAGCAATGATTATTAAGGACGGGGTTGATTTTGAATCGCTTGATGATGAGCCGGTAAAGGTTCTTTTCCTTATTGCAGCACCAGATACTAAGGATAACGTACATCTTGATGTATTAAGTAAGTTATCAGTGCTTCTTATGGATGAGAATTTCGTAGCAAAGCTTATGAAAGCTGAAAGCCCTGAGGAATTCATTGAAATCATAGATGGGGCTGACGAAGAAGCCAAGAGTATAGATGAAAGACTTGAAAAGGAAGACAATAAGCCGGCTAAGATTCTTGCAGTTACTTCCTGCCCTACAGGTATTGCACATACTTACATGGCAGCAGAAGGACTTGAGAAGGCAGCAGCTAAGGCTGGATGTGCAATTAAGATTGAGACAAGAGGTTCTGGCGGAGCTAAGAATGTACTGACAGATGCAGATATTGAATCAGCAGAGTGTATTATTGTTGCGGCAGATGCACAGGTTCCAATGGAGAGATTTGATGGAAAGAAAGTGATTGAGTGTCAGGTTTCAGATGGAATTAATAAAGCAGATGAACTTATAAGGAAAGCTCTTGCAGGAGATGCACCTGTATATAAGGCAGGAACTTCTGAAAAGAAGGAAAGCACATCAGCAAAGAAAGGCGGCGGAATTGGACATAAGATATATACACAGCTTATGAATGGTGTATCACATATGTTACCTTTCGTTGTAGGCGGAGGTATTCTGATTGCAATTGCATTTCTTATTGATGGACTTAATGTTGATATGAATGCACTGTCAGAGGCAGAACGAAGCAACTTTGGTACGATAACACCTGTTGCGGCAATGTTTAAGACTATCGGAGGAGCAGCATTTGGCTTCATGCTCCCTGTTCTGGCAGGATTTATTGCAATGGCAATTGGTGACAGACCGGCACTTGCACTTGGTTTTGTTGGTGGTTATATCGCAGCTAATGGAAAGTCTGGATTCTTAGGAGCTCTGGTTGCAGGTTTTGCAGCAGGATACATTATAGTTCTTTTAAGAAAGATATGTGATAAGTTACCAGAGGCGTTGGAAAAGATAGCACCTGTACTTATATATCCGGTAGTGGGTATTCTGGTAATAGGACTTGGAATGACATTTATTGTAGAGCCTGTAATGGATGGAATTAATACAGGACTTAACAGCTTCCTTGCAGGAATGGGAAGTACAAGCAGGGTTCTTCTTGGATTCATACTTGCAGCCATGATGGCAATTGATATGGGTGGTCCATTCAATAAAGCAGCATATGTTTTCGGAACTGCTTCCATTGCAGCAGGTAATTATGATATAATGGCAGCAGTAATGATAGGTGGTATGGTTCCACCATGTGCGATTGCTCTTGCAACAATACTTTTTAAGAATAAGTTTACTAAGGAAGAAAGAGATGCCGGTCCAACTAACTTTATTATGGGACTTGCATTTATAACAGAAGGTGCAATACCTTATGCGGCAGCAGATCCTTTACATGTAATACCAGCATGTATCATAGGTTCAGGTGCAGCAGGTGCTGTCAGTATGTTTTTCAAATGTACTTTAATGGCACCACATGGCGGCATTTTCGTATTCCCTGTAGTAGGCAATGCAATATATTATGTGATTGCACTTGTGGCAGGAACTATCATTTCAACAATATGTTTAGGGCTCTTTAAGAAGAAAGCAGCCTAAGAAAGGTGGTTTTTAATTATGAAGGAATTTAAGTACGTTATTACAGATGCAGAAGGCATACATGCTCGTCCAGCAGGAGAGCTTGTAAAGGCTGCTAAGGAATTTAGCAGTAAGATTACAATTACTAAGGATGGCAAGTCAGGAGACTGCAAGAAAATCTTCGGTGTTATGGCACTTGCAGTAAAATGTGGAAATGAAGTTACAATTACTGTAGAAGGTGAAGATGAAGAGGCTGCAGCAGCTAAGATTGAAGAATTCATGAAGAGCAATATGTAGCAGTCAGGAGGTGCACATGAATAAATATACTGGAAAAAGTGTATTTGGAGGCATTGCTATAGGTAAGATAATGGTGTATGAGAAAGGTGAACATCAGGTTAAGCGTGTAAAGATTACTGATGCAGAAGCAGAGAAGAACCGTTATTATGAAGCTGTAGAAATAGCCTTTAAACAACTGGGGGAACTTCATGATAAAGCACTTCGCGAAGTTGGCGAGGCTAATGCGGCAATATTTGAGATTCATCAGATGATGCTTGAGGATGACGATTATAAGGAATCTGTTGAGCATATTATCGAGAGTCAGATGGTGAATGCAGAATATGCCATAGCCCAGACAGGGGATAATTTTTCACAGATGTTTGCAGCCATGGACGATGAATATATGCGTGGAAGAGCAGCAGATGTCAAAGATATTACAGAAAGACTGTTAGGAATACTTTCTGGCAATACAGGAAGCGGTGTAGATGTAGACGAGCCTGTTATTATGGTGGCAGAGGATCTGGCACCATCAGAGACAGTCCAGATGGATAAGAGCAAGATATTATCATTTGTTACACAAAAGGGTTCAGTTAATTCACATACTGCAATTCTTGCAAGAACAATGGGGATTCCGGCTTTAATTGGTTCAGATATTGTTATTGATGAATCTCTTAATGGCAAGCTTGGCATTGTCGATGGAACTAACGGTGTTGTATATATTGAACCTGATGATGCAACCCTGTCAGCAATGCAGGAGGAACAGCGCAAAGACAATGAGAAGAAAGCTCTTTTACAGGAACTTAAAGGCAAGGAAGATGTGACTTTAGATGGCAAGAAGATTAAGCTTTACTCTAATATTGGTAATATTAAGGACCTTGCAAATGTTATTGCCAATGATGTAGCAGGAATCGGACTGTTTCGAAGTGAATTCATATATCTTGAATCTGATACATTTCCAACAGAAGAAGAACAGTTCAACATATATCGTACTGTAGCTGAAAGCATGGCCGGAAAACCGGTGATTATAAGAACTCTTGATATCGGTGCTGATAAGCAGTGTGATTATTTCGGACTGGATAAAGAGGATAATCCTGCTCTTGGTCTTCGTGCAATAAGAATATGTCTTACAAGACCTGAGATATTCAAAACACAGTTACGCGCCCTTTACAGAGCAAGTGCGTATGGAAACATATCTATCATGTATCCTATGATAATCAGTGAACAGGAAGTTGATAAGATTAAGGTTATTGAGAATGAAGTTAAGGCTGAGCTTACAGAGCAGGGAATTGAATTCGGTAATCCTAAGAGTGGAATTATGATTGAGACTCCGGCTGCTGTAATTATGAGTCGCCAGCTTGCTAAGAAGGTGGATTTCTTCAGTATCGGAACTAATGACCTGACACAGTACACGCTTGCGATTGACCGTCAGAATACAAAGCTTGATGATTTCTACGATGCTCATCATCCAGCCATTCTTGCCATGATAAGAATGGTTGTTGAGAATGCACATGCAGAGGGCATCTGGGCTGGTATCTGTGGTGAACTCGGTGCAGACACAACACTTACAGAAGAATTTCTTAAGATGGGTGTCGATGAGCTTTCAGTTTCAGCGGGCAAGGTGCTGGCTGTAAGAAAGGTGATTCGTGAGACGAGGATTTCTTAGGAGAACTGTTGTAAGAGTACGTCGTATGGTATGAGGCAGGATGTATATAGGATCTGCGTCGGGCGAGCTTTTTCGAGTGGGTATTGTTGAGAGTTCTTTGGTTAGTGAGCGTTCTGGGCGTGCATTTGCAATTTTCCTATAAGAAACATATTTATTAAGCATTGATAGGTTAATTCACCAATAAAATTGAAAAATATGGAATAAAAAGCCTATAAGAGCGGTCAACTTGAGACATCTTATAGGTTTTTTTAATTAAAAACAAGACAAAGATAGCAGACATATATAAAATAAACCTATAAGTGTTGTAAAAATACGACTATTGATAGGTATCATAATAAGGAGAATCAGCTAATGGTAAAGAAAATAGTGAGAGACCCATTCTTTCTGGCACAGAAATCAGTGGATGCAACAGAGTCGGATAAACAGGTGGTTACAGATTTACTTGATACATTAATAGCCAATCTTGACCACTGTGTCGGGATGGCTGCTAATATGATTGGAGTCAAAAAGAATATTATTGTGGTGGCAGCAGGACCATTTCAGTTTCCAATGATTAACCCGGTAATAACTAATAAGTCGGGAGAATACCAGACTGAGGAAGGATGCTTGTCATTAGAAGGTGTGCGTCCATGTACGAGATATCAGGATATTGAAGTGGATTATCTTGACCAGAATTTTAAGAAACAGCATAGAAAATATTCAGGTTGGACAGCGCAGATAATCCAGCATGAGATTGACCATTGTAATGGGGTTGTAATATAAGATAATTGTTATATAGGAAGGCAAATTGTACCCATCGTGTCCTTGATACGGGGGTACAATTTTTAAAAATATCCGACAGAGGTAATTTGAATATAGAGCAGGCACTTTTCTTTAAAGAATAGTGCTGCTCTATATTTTTGAGAGAAAAGTGTAATACACTAAATAAAGTGTAATATATCATACACCTTTTCTCTGATTTTTCCATATAATTTGATGAACTTTTTAAAATCTCACGCCGTATATCATGCGGTGTTTTTAAGAATATTTTTCAATAATTCTTAAAAATTCACAAAGTGTTACAGTAGGTACATCGCGTGTAATACCATTCTTGTTTCCATCAATGCATTTTATTCGACAAATAAATCAATCAACATATTCTATAACAAACAGGTTGTCAGAGATAATGATGCAGCGGCCTCGTTTAATTTGATTTTTTTTATTTTAGATATTTTTGCCTTAATACTGAAATCATTTTTGGGGATATTTCCTGATAAAACTTATTTTTCAGTTATACACACAAAGGTTTGCTATATTCACTTTCTTTAATACCAGATTAATTAGAATTGTCGGATACCATTGATTCACTTAAATTTTTAAGATTTATTACTGCGGTAGCTGCAAGATGTGGTCAGATGGTTAATGTGGCAGAAATTGCAAGAGACGCAGATATTAATCAGACACAGGCAAAAGATTGGCTTGAAATTTTGGAAACTCTTGGTATTATTTTTTATCTTCATCCGTATTCTAATAATCTGCTAAAGCGTCTTGTAAAAAATCCAAAGTTGTATTTTTATGATACGGGGCTGGTATGTTATCTTACAAAGTGGAGCAGTTGTCTGTATGAAGCCTTCACTTGGTGCAATTGATAAGGATAACTATATCGTACCAATTTGGATGATATAGGGTGAGTAAAAATTGCTATATTCACAATCCCCTCGTAATATGCTATCATAATGAAAATTTACAAAGTGAGGTTTATTATGTGGGAGAAATTTAAGACATTTCTGAAACGCAAGGATATTGAAGTTTCAGTTAAAAGGTATGGAATTGATGCACTGGGTGCAATGGCGCAGGGATTGTTCTGCTCACTTCTTATAGGAACAATTCTTAATACATTGGGAACACAGCTGCATATTGGTTTTCTTACTAATACTGTGGCAACAGTGAGCGGTGTCAATTATACAGTTGGAGGGCTTGCGTCAGCAATGAGCGGACCGGCAATGGCAGTGGCAATCGGTTATGCACTGAAATGCCCTCCACTTGTACTGTTTTCACTTATAACTGTTGGATTTGCATCTAATGCGCTTGGTGGTGCAGGTGGTCCGCTTGCAGTATATTTTGTTGCCATTATTGCAGCAGAAGCAGGTAAGATGATTTCTAAAGAAACTAAGATAGATATTCTTGTTACACCGCTTGTTACTATAGGTGTTGGAACAGGAGTAGCGGCTCTTATTGCACCGGCTTTGGGAAAAGCGGCAATGAAGATTGGCGAACTTATTATGCTTGCAACTAATCTTCAGCCTTTCCTTATGGGAATTGCAGTATCAGTTCTTGTTGGAATTGCACTTACACTTCCTATATCATCAGCCGCGATATGTGCTGCATTTGGACTTACTGGGCTTGCAGGCGGAGCAGCAGTTGCAGGCTGCTGTGCGCAGATGGTTGGATTTGCAGTTATGTCATTTAAGGAGAACCGATGGGGAGGACTTGTTTCTCAGGGAATTGGTACATCTATGCTTCAGATGGGAAATATAATTAAGAATCCGAGAATATGGATAGCACCGATAGTTACGTCTGCAATTACAGGTCCTATGGCAACATGCCTGTTTAAGCTGCAGATGAATGGCACTCCGGTATCATCTGGTATGGGAACATGCGGACTGGTTGGACAGATTGGTGTATATTCTGGTTGGGTAGCTGATATTGCTAATGGAACAAAGACTGCAATTACAGGATTTGACTGGGCTGGATTGATACTTATATCATTCATTCTTCCGGCAGTGATATGTCCGCTTATTAATATGCTTCTTAAAAAGATTGGCTGGGTTAAAGATGGAGATATGAAGCTTTCTTGATTAGGGGAACTTAATTGGAGAAACTAGATTGGATAAAAAGATAGGTTTATGTTAAAAATAGTGGCAGTACTTCAGGTATTTCTGAAGACTGCCACTTTTTATATGCATATTAATTAAAATGTTCTTTCAATTCACCAGAAAGCTTTAAGACATGCTCGATGCCATCGTCAACATTCGAAACGGCTTCTTCCTGCTGGCGGATGCTCTCTGAAATATTAGATATCATTGCAGCGTTCTCTTCAGAGGTAGCAACAAGCGTCTGAATGTCTGAGTTAACGTTGTCAAAAGCTGTCCTGACAGATTCGATTACCTTATACTGTTCCCTTACAAGATTGTGTGCAACTTCTGTTGAATCATTAATTCCGGTGAGGACATTGACAAGAGTGTCCATCTTGGAAACAACATCATTAGCTGATTCAGCACCTGCATTCACGCGGTTAGAAACTTCATCTGTCATACCTGAAAGACCGTTAATGATTTTGTGTATATTGTCTGCAGCTTCTGAACTCTGTTCAGAAAGATGACGGATTTCATCTGCAACTACAGCAAATCCTTTACCATGTTCACCGGCTCTTGCGGCTTCAATTGAGGCATTAAGGGAAAGAAGATTAGTCTGGGCTGCAATTGCGTTGATTTCTTCAAGAATTGAAGTAATCTTAGACATCTCGTTCATAAGCTCAGACATAGCTCCTCTGGCAGAGCCAACAGTTTCTGCCATCTCCGAAAGAGTGTTTTTAACAACATTTACTTCGTTATTACCGGCTCTGACTGATGTATCAACTTTTTCGAAGCCAGCATCAAGCTCTTTGGAAAGCTCATAATTCTTATTGATTTCATCGGTGGCATCCTGAATTCTCTCAGTTACAGATATAGTTGCATTGGTTGTATCGTCAATAACGGTATTCATCTGAGAAGCAGCTTCATTTACCTTAGTTGCCTGTTCAGATAAGTTATCAAGACCGTTCTTACAATTTTCGATAGCTGAATTAAGATTAATGGCTATGTCATTGGCTGCATGTGAGTTGCTGTTAATAGTAGATAGTGTTTCTTCACTCTGAGAAAGAAGCTCTCGTCCTCTGTCAACAGCTTTGTATAAAATAATAGCAACAAGGTCAAAAAGGAATACCTTTGTAAAGGCATCTACTCTGTCGTAATTAGCCCCATCAATAACGAATGGGAAAAATATGGTACATATAAGTGCAATATTAGCAACAGGAACAGAGTAATATATAATGTACTTCTTATCAAAATATAATGCCATCATTGATAGAAATACAAAGTTGGCAAGAAATGCAACTGAGTTGCCGCCTAAAACAAAAGCATATACAAATGTAGCAATTGAAGGTGTAAGATTAATGAGCAAAGCTTTAATAAAATGATTCTGAATTAAGAACTTACCAATACCGGCAGCAATAAGACTGGCAAGCATTATGCCAATTCCGATAAATGCACGGATATTAATCCCTTCTGAAAAAAATGTCATAACTGATAAAGCAATTGTTCCAACTAAAACAATAAGATAGTTGTGTGAATGTAATTTATCCATTAGTTCCTCCCTAAAAATAATATTAAATTGTTCGAAAATTAATATAAAAATAATAGCATTTTTAAATACAAAAATCAATGATTAACAGGTTGACATTATGTAAAATTTGAAATATACTTCTTACTAAAGCGTTGACGAGAAGAGTACTATGTTACGGTTCTACAGAGAGAAGCATATATGGTGGAAGTGCTTTAGAATACGGATATGGGAAAACCACCTCCGAGCGGCCCCAATACGGCACGGTGATTCCGTTATAATCATAATGAGATGTTCTCCTGATTGAGAGAATAATAAGGGTGGAACCGCGGATTGAATATTCGCCCCTTATACAGCAAGCTGGAAAGCCACTGTATAAGGGGCTTTTTTGTGCGAGTAGCGATGAGAATATACAGGGAAAGTCAACAGCTGTGCTTGCACAGGGTGTGGACTTTGCATGGATATTCGAGGAGCACCGCGACAGTGACAGAGCGAAGCTCTGGAACATGAGCTACGAGCACAAGCAGCGATGAGAATAGCAACAAAAATATTAACACAAAAGGAGATTTATCATGGTTAATTTTAAGGAAGATGAAAGACTGAATACTCTTAATCATTCATGTGCACATGTTATGGCACAGGCAGTTAAGCATTTATATCCACATGCTAAGTTCTGGGTTGGACCAGTAGTAAAAGAGGGATTCTATTATGATATAGACCTTGGAGATAATGTAATCAATGACGAAGCTATTGAAGCTATCGAAAAAGAAATGAAGAAAATCTGCAAGGAAGGCAAGAAGATATACAGAAGAGAAGTTTCTAAGCAAGAAGCCCTTGAGATGTTCAAGGATGATATGTATAAGCTTGACCTTATAAGCGGTCTTGAAGATGGCAACATTACAGTATATGACCAGGGCGATTTCACAGACCTCTGCCGTGGCCCTCATGTTGATAATACTAAGCTCTGCAAGAATTTCAAGCTTGTTAAATATTCTGGTGTATACTGGAAGGGCGATGCTAACAATCATGTAATGCAGAGAATCTATGGTGTATGTTTCCCAACAGCTGAGGAGCTTGAAGAACATCTTAAGCTTCTTGAGGAAGCAAAGGAACGTGACCACAGAAAGATTGGCAAAGAAATGGAACTTTTCATGTCAGATGACTTAATCGGCCGTGGACTTCCAATGTTCTTACCAAAGGGATATACAGTATGGCAGGAGCTTGAGAATTACATTAAGGACAAGGAAAGAAAGCTTGGATACCTTCATGTAATGACACCATGTGTTGGTACAGTTAATCTTTACAAGACATCAGGCCACTGGGATCACTACAAGGAAAACATGTTCCCAGCTATGGAAGTTGAAGGTGAATCATTTGTCTTAAGACCAATGAACTGCCCTCACCACATGATGATATATGCTAACAAAATGCATTCTTACAAGGATCTTCCTATAAGAATCGGTGAGATTGCACATGACTTCAGATTTGAGGCAAGTGGAACATTAAAGGGTATTGAGAGAGGAAGACATTTCTGCCAGAATGATGCCCATCTTTTCGTAACACCAGAGCAGATTGAGTCAGAATTTGCCAAGGTTGTAGACCTTATATTTGAGACATACAAGGATTTCAATATTACAGATTACCGCTGTGTTCTCTCATTAAGAGATCCAGAGGATAAGGTAAAGTATCATGATGATGATGAAATGTGGAACAATGCTGAGAACGCATTAAGAAAGGTTCTTAATGATATCGGAATTGAGTACACAGAGGAAATCGGAGAGGCTGCATTCTACGGACCTAAGCTTGATGTAAATGTTAAGCCTGCTATCGGTAATGAATATACATTATCAACATGCCAGCTTGATTTCTGTCTTCCATCTAAGTTCAACTTAACATACATTGATAAAGATGGACAGAGAAAGACACCTGTAGTTCTTCACAGAGCTATCCTTGGTTCTCTTGACAGATTCATGGCTTATATACTAGAGGAGACAAAGGGTAACCTTCCATTATGGCTTGCTCCTGTACAGGCTACAATTCTTCCGGTTAAGAATGAAGATGAAGAGTTAAATGCTTATGCTCATGGTCTCTATGATTATCTTGCAGATAATGGAATCAGAGTTGAGATTGATGAGAGAGCAGAAAAGCTTGGATACAGAGTAAGAGAAGCTCAGGTAAAGAAGATTCCTTACCTTATTGTACTTGGTAAGAATGAAGCAGCAGAAGGAACTGTAAGCTACAGACTCCACGGAGAGCAGAAGTCAACTACAGTATCTAAGGACGAATTTGTTGCAATGCTTAAAGATGAGATTGCTACTAAGAAGAATAATCCTGCAGCAGCTAAATAATCAGACTGACCTTACAGAAAGAAGCGTGACAATATGTAATGTTTTATGTATTGTCATGCTTCTTGTTTATATTTCATAAAACAATAGGAAAATAAATGGCTAGATATTACTATAAAAAGAAAAAGAAGAAATTCGTACCTAAAGATTTAGCAAGTCTTAAAGAACTTAAGATAAAGACTGCATTAATGGAGAGTATTCCTGAGGATATAACACAGCTGTATCCTGAAGCCAGAAATATAAAGAGACATTTTATACTTCATATAGGAGAGACTAATACAGGAAAGACACATGATGCACTAGAAGATTTTTATAATGCCGGTTCAGGAATGTATCTTGCACCCCTGAGACTTCTTGCACTTGAGATTCAGGAGATGAGTCTTGCAAGAGGAATTAACTGTTCGTTGACGACAGGCGAGGAGAAGGATATAAGAGATGGTGCAAAGCATTTATCCTGTACAGTTGAGAAAATGGATATGAGTAGACATTTTGATGTCTGTGTAATAGATGAGGCACAGATGGTAGCCGACTCAGACAGAGGCTGGGCGTGGACAGAGGCAATTCTTGGCGTTAATGCTGATGTTGTACATGTATGTATGTCGCCGAATGCAATACATATTGTTAAAATGCTTATAAAAATGTGTGGAGATACATATACGGATATAAGACATAAAAGGAATTCAAGACTTATAGTTGAAGACCATGATTTCATATTTCCAGATGATATACGGGATGGAGATGCTTTAGTAGCATTTTCACGTAGAAAAGTTCTTATGCTCGCAACCCTTCTAAAGAAGGAAGGGTATAAAGTAAGTGTTATATACGGTTCACTTCCATACAGTGTGCGAAAAGCAGAGGTTGCCAGATTCTTAAATGGAGAGAGCAGAATTGTAGTATGTACAGATGCTATTGGAATGGGAGTAAATCTTCCTATAAGAAGAATAATATTTACTGAGTCGAAAAAATTCGATGGCAAATCCAAAAGATTTCTTAACATGAGTGAGGTTAAGCAGATTGCCGGAAGAGCAGGAAGAAAGGGGATGTATGACCAGGGGTATGTCAACTCAATAGAGGACAGGGACCAGATAGGTGAACTGCTTCATGGAAGATATGAGCAGATAACAAGCTGCGTTATACAGCCGCCAAGAAAAGTTCTGGATATGCCATACAGCCTTTCAGAGATATTTAAGATATGGTTAAAGACGATTGAAAAGAAATGCTTTTCAGTTGCTGACTTAAAGAACAGGATTAAACTTGCTGAATACATTGAGAAAAAACATGGTGAGAAGATTAATAAATATCTTGAATACAGTCTTATTAACATTCCATTTGATGAGAATAGCGAGAAACTTAAATATTTGTGGCAGGATCTTGTTGATATGACAGCTGACGGTGAACCGGTAAGCAGGATGTGGTATTATGTAGATACTGAATCTGAAGATATAGAAGCCATGAAGCTGGATGACCTTGAACAGCTGTATAAGAAGATGGATCTGCTTAATTCATACTGTAATGCTCTTAATATATCAGAATATGATGAGCGTATCAGAATGCTTAAAGAGGAGATATCAGAACGCATAGTAAGAGAACTTACTAATGGTGAATTCTTCAACAAATGTAAACGCTGTGGGAAGAGACTGGAATGGAATCATAGATTTGGCATGTGTGAAAAATGTTACGAGATAAATAAGCTGGAAAGAATGCGCTATAAAGCAGATAAATGGAGATAAAAAGGTCTACATTTTGCTTTTTTATGCGAACATAAGCAATTCGAACTGACAATATATAGGGGATATGTTATATTTAATGCACCAAATATATGTTTTTATAAAATGTAGACATTTTTGGAGTAAATTATCGTTATTAAGTGATAATACATTATAAAGTAATAATTATTGGAAGAGGAAAATGCTATGAGTGAAAGTATTAAAGGTAGAATTCATCAGGTAGAAAGCTTTGGTTCAGTTGATGGACCAGGGGTAAGATATATTGTATTTCTTAAGGGCTGCCATATGAGATGCAGATATTGTCATAATCCTGAGACATGGAAAGAAGAAGGCGGAACATTAGAAACAGCGCAGGAAGTGTTTGATAAAGCTTACCGTTACAAAAATTACTGGAAGAATGGTGGCGGAATCACTGTAAGTGGTGGAGAGGCGCTTCTTCAGATGGAATTTGTGACAGAACTCTTTGAAATTGCGAAAAAGAATGGTGTGCATACAACTCTTGATACGTCAGGTAATCCTTTTAAGATGGAGCCGGAATATCTGGAAAAGTTTGACAGGCTGATGGCTGTTACAGACCTTTTTCTTCTTGATATTAAGGAAATTAATGATGAGAAGCACAAGGACCTTACAGGTTGGACTAATAAGAACATCCTTGACCTTGCAAAGTATCTTTCTGACCATGATAAGGATATGTGGATAAGAAATGTTCTTGTTCCAGGAGTGACAGACGCACGGGAAGACCTTGAACAGTTAAGGGATTTTGTTGCCAGTTTAAAGACTGTTAAGAGATTTGAAGTGCTTCCATATCATACACTTGGAGTATTTAAGTGGGAGGAATTAGGAATTCCGTATACACTTTCTGATGTAATGCCACCTGATAAGGAACAGATAGCAAGAGCTAATGATATATTAAGAACAGCAGAATACACAGGATATCTTGAAAAATAAGATATTGGAACAGAAATAATAAGCCCTCGGACAAGATTGCGTCCGGGGGCTTAATGTGTTTAATGAAATTATTTGCAGCCTGACCTTAAACCGTCATTAAGACCTTCAATATATGAAAGAGCCTTTTCCTTTCCAGAAGCATTAAGCTTCTTATAGTAGCCTAATAATCTTGTCTCGTTGTCGGATAAAGACTGAACCTGAATCATATTTCTGACATCAGATTTCATCATTATGTAATCCATGCTTGCATCTAATATACTGCTTAATTTCATAAGAGATGAGACACTTGGAAGATGCCTTCCTTGTTCGTATGCACTTATTGTTTCCTGGGCAACTCCAAGCTCGGTGCTTAATCTTACCTGTGTTATATGTTTTTCCTCGCGTAATTCACGGATTCTGTTATGATATTCCTGCATCTGGTATTCCTCCATAGTTTATCTGATTGCAAATCCACTATAAGAAAAATAACATTTTATAAGCCTGATATTAGTGGTGAGAATGGTAAAATATGGTAATTATATAGGCTGATATGGTAATAAAGGGTAAAAAAGATATATGGTAAAATATATGATATTGTGTTATTATTCTAAATAGCAGCATTGCTGTTGTAGAGAGGAAACAGGGGTATACAATTATGAAAAGAAAAAATGCAGCTGTATTAATGACAGCAGTCATTATTGGAGGACTGCTTACAAGCTGTGGCAGTGCATACAATAATGCTAATGGGAAGAATTCTGACAATACTGTAGAGACACAGACTACAGTAAGAACCGTTGTCAATGGAGAAACCAAAACTGATGGTAATAATGTTAAGACAGCTGATAAAGAAACCGGGGATTTTACACAGGAAGTAACCAGTGAAGAGAATAACCTGACAGATAATGATATTGCTGGTAATACAGAGGCATCAGAACAACAGGCTTTTGATGATTTGTCACAGGCAGGTGGTTATGAGAATAATTCCGGACAGGAATCATGGGAAGACAGTGATTCGGGAGATGATTACCAGAATAGTGATGGGGAATCATATGGTGACGGAGATTCATCGGATAATAGCGAAGAAACAGATATTCCGTCTGCAAGTGAAGATGTTAATTCTGATTATAACCTGCTTGCGCGTGCACAGATTAACACAGTTACATATAGCGCATATGCCAATGAAGTTTTAAGACTTGTTAATATTGAGAGAACTAATGTTGGTGTAGCTCCACTTGTATTAGACGAAGCATTGTGTAATGCAGCTAATATGAGAGCTATAGAGATGGATTGTACAGGTGTGTTTGGACATAAAAGACCTAATGATCATAGCTGCTTTGAAGTGTATGACATATGTAATGTTGAATGGCAGAATGCATGTGGTGAGAATATTGCGGCAGGTCAGGCAACTCCTGAAGATGTTATGAAATCATGGCTTGAATCAGCAGGACACAAGGCTAATATATTGAGCCCGGAGTATACAAAAATGGGGCTGGGTTATAGTAATTCAGGCTGTGGAGCAGGAAGGTACAGTCATTACTGGGCACAGGAATTTGCTGGATAAAAAGAATATGTAAAATAGAAAGAGCCATGCCGGATAATCCGGTATGGCTCTTTCCGAGAAGGAAATTATATGAGAAAAATTAAGATATAGCTTTCTTAATAGCGTTGAATGATTCCTTGCTTATATCATGTTCGATACGGCAGGCATCTTCTTCAGCAACTTTAGGATCAACACCAAGCCTTATGAGCCATGATGTAAGGAGCTGGTGACGCTCATATATCATCTCAGCAATCTCTTTACCTGATTCTGTAAGATATATGTACCCCTCTTTAGTTACCGTTATATGATTAGATTCCCTCAAATTCTTCATCGCAATACTGACACTTGATTTCTTGAAACCTAACTCATTGGCAACATCTATTGAACGAACCACAGGAAGCTTTTTGCTTAACATTAATATTGATTCAAGATAGTTTTCTGCTGATTCATGAATAACTGACATAATTATATCCCCCGATTACTTATAACGATATTGATACATAGATTATAACACGCATACATATTTAATGCAAATGTGCTGAATATAAATTAATCATAAAATTTATCAAAATACTTGGTAAAATATGGAGACAAAAGCTTATCGGTGTTGCAAATATACTGAATGCAGTTTAAAATGTAAAGAAGTGTATGTAAGATATTATTATGTTAGAGGGTGTTTATTTGAATAACAGCAATATAGAATGGATAGAAAAACTGGATTGCCTTACAGACCTGCATGTACATCTTGATGGTTCACTGTCGCTTGAATCTGTAAGACATCTTTGTGATATGCAGAATATAGAAACAGGTGATGAGATAGAATTGTCAGAAAAACTGAGCGTATCATCAGATTGTAAGAATCTTAATGAATATCTTGAAAAATTCGAATTTCCGCTTCAGCTTTTGCAGACGCGTGAGGCTGTTAAATATAGTGTGTGTCAGCTTGTTAAAGAGCAGGAAGAACAGGGAGTAATATACAGCGAGATAAGATTTGCACCACAGCTTCATACAAGAAAAGGATTGTCACAGCAGGAGATTGTTGAAGCAGCATGTGAGGGACTTGATGAATCAAGAAAGTACTGGAAGTCATATTCCTGTCACAATCTGATATTATGTTGCATGCGTTCGGATGATAATAAGGATGCTAATATGGAGACAGTAAGACTTGCTGCATTATATGCCGAAAGGGGAAGAGGTGTTGTGGCGGCAGACCTTGCAGGGGCAGAAGGACTTTATGCAACAGATACATTTGCAGATGTATTCAGAGATGCCGTTCAGAGAGGCGTTCCGTTTACTATTCACGCAGGTGAGGCGGCCGGAGCAGAAAGTGTTGAATGTGCATTGAATTTTCAGGCTGTAAGAATAGGACATGGCGTAAGAAGTACAGAGAATCCTTTAATTATGCAGGAGCTTGCAGACAGAGAGACTGCATTGGAATTATGTCCGACAAGCAATCTGAATACTAAAATATACGAGACAATAGAGAATTATCCGATACTGCAGCTTATGAATAAGGGGATAAAAGTTACTGTTAATACGGATAATATGATGGTTTCTAACACAACAGAGGCGAGGGAACTTGCATTGGTTGCAGATACATTCAATATGGAGAAGAAAGATGTTAAGAAGCTGATAATGAATGGTGTTGAAGCTGCATTTACAACAGAGGGAATAAAAAACCGCTTAAGGGCAAGAGTGGAGACACAGTTTGCCAAAGTAGCTGGAATCAGAGGTTAGGGTATGAATGAAGTTAATGAATTATTTACTAAAGAAAATGTAGAAAAGATATATGTTCCGGATATTGTTAAGGATGATCTGCTAAGTATTATAGAAGAAAAGCTTAAGAAAGCAGGATTCTATTACAGGGTTGCATACAGGGTGAAAGCTCCTGATTCAATGCTTGATAAACTTATATTAAAGGATTACAGAAGACCGGGGACAGAGAATCAGGATAAAAAGATGCAGGATCTTATAGGAATAAGAATTATTCTGTATTATGCGGATGATGTTGAAATTGTTAAGAGTTTTCTTGATACAATATTCTCTATGCCGGGCGTGTGGAATACAACAGAGGCTAATGAATATGAGTTCAGGGCAATGAAGATTAACGGCATATTCAAGCTGCCGGGATATCTTAGCAAGACCATTGTTAATCCAGAGCTTGGAGATTATGTGGATGATACATTTGAGATACAGGTAAGAACTAATTCTTTTGAGGGCTGGCATGAGATTGAACATGATATGAGATATAAAGGTTCAGCCTTTGGCACGGGTAATGAAGCACTTGCAAGAAAGATGAACAGTATTCTTGCGACACTGGAGTTATGTGATGATTCAGTTGTGGGTCTGATTGAAGATTTAGGACATCAGCATTACAAAGACAGAAAATGGAACTATATGTTAAGATGTCATTACAGACTGAAGTTTACAAGAGAACCGCTGCATCCATATATTGAAGAGATATTTGATGAAGATACAGAGCTTGCCAAGAAGTTTTATAAATTTAAAAGAGAACCGTTACTAAGACAGCTATGGGATAATACAGGAGATAAAGGACCAGAGATAACTGTTAATAATATTGTAAAGATAGTTAACCAGATTGGACCTGAAGATGAAAGGCTGAAAGAAGCATTTGCAAGGATAGAACATGAGAAGAAGCAGGAGAATGATAATATAGCCAAGAGAAGAAGATTTGAGCCGTTCAAGCAGTTTGGTTCATATATGGTGTTTAAGGCTGATACATATATTGATCTTAGCAATCTTGTCATGGCAGATGCGTTCAGAAAAGCTACAGGATATATATATTCGTGGGTTAAGTCAAGATTTGAGGATGTATTTACAGACCTGCCAGATAGTGCTGGAACTTATGTTAATGCGGAACCAGGATATTCTGTTAATCTTTTATATGATGCAGATAATGTGTATTTTTCTGAAAAAACTACACATCTTGATACTAAGATACCAACAAGAGTATGGATATCTGAAGCAGTTGTATGCAGAGAAGGTGACAGACTGAAATTCACGGTATCTAACAGATATGCAGAGCCGGCAGACAGATACAGGGATAATGAAAATGTATTGTTTTCAAGACCTAATTTCTTTGGAGAGATTGCAGACAATATAGGAATTGTTGATGTGGAAAGAATGAGGGAATCTGTAAGATACGTTGAAGACAGTAAGGATTATGATGATCTTACAACACTGATTGCAGATGAAGAAAGAACATTCCCTGTTATAGTATTTATGGCAAGTGATGGCAGATGGCTTGATAAATTTGATATGAACTATTTTGCTTATCTTGT
>OGQH01001190.1_pt1 | contig 24626 bp, 15 predicted proteins | sample 1553181 | NCBI WGS metagenome assembly OGQH01 (sample SAMEA2579946, study PRJEB22360) | human gut metagenome | biome: human gut; feature: human-associated habitat; material: faeces | place: Denmark | collected 2008/2010 | reverse complement strand
CGGCGGGTACAGCCTGCGGGCTGGGGCTTTCCTGTTTAGCATAGAACCCTTCCTCAAATTTCCTGCCCAGTTCTACACGAGAGGACTGCTGGATATGAGCGTAGGTGTTCACCAGCATATCCGCCGTGGCGTGCCCTGTGGTGCCCTGAACGGCTTTCACATCGCCGCCGGAGATCATCAGCTGATAGGTGGCACTGGAATGCCGCAAACCGTGAAAGACAATGCGGGGGAACTCCGGGTGGGCATCCTGCCACTTGAGGAACTTTTTGCGAATGAGCACCGGCTCCACCGCCAGACCGTTGGGCAGACGGAACAGCATCCCACTGTCATGGTAGCGTGTCGGGTCTTTTCTCTCATCTGTCGCCAGCTGATTCAGCCACTTCTTCAATTCTTCTTTTAGTGCAGAGGTCATGAAGATGGTGCGGCAGGAGGATGCGGTTTTGGTGCTTTTCAGGATGAGGGAAGTGGTGCTGCGTTCCAACTTATCCGGGAATACCTTGATGATGCAGCCATCGTCTACCTGATTCAGGGCTTCTTTTCGCACCCGCTGCATGGACTTGTTGATACGGAAGGTTCCAATGCCATCCGCAGCGTCAAAATCAAGATCCTCCGGGGTCAGACCTACGATCTCGCCCTCTCGCAGTGTGCCCACCAGCGTGAGGTGGACTGCCAGATGCAGGATGGGGTCCTCCATGCTGTCCAGTGCCGCTCGCATTTCCTCAACTGTCCAGATGGTGCGTTCCTGTGTGGATTTCTTGGGGCTGTCCACGGGAACAGGGCTTTTGACAAGGATGCCCCACTCTACGGCATACTGGAAGGCTGTACCCAGCAGCCGATGAACCTCGTGGATGGTGGTGCCGGAAAGAAACCGCTGCTTCTGCTTTTCAGTCAATTTCTGTTTCTTGCCCTCAATATACGAACCGCAGGGCGTTTTGCTCAGGGTCGTGTAGAGGTTTTCCATGTGATAGGCCTTGAGCTTCTGCATCTCCATGCTGCCGATATAGGGGATAATCAGGTTCTGGATGGTGGAAAGGTTGGATTCGTAGGTCTTGGGAGCCCACTTGTGTTTGCTGCACTGCTTGGGCAGCCAGTCCATCAGGAACTCTGCCACCGTCACCGAGGACGGGATCAGGAAGGTTCCCGTTGCCAGCTCGTGTTCGATTTGTTTCTTTCGGTTCGTTGCCTCCTCTTTGGTGGGAAAGCTCTCCCATTTGTCGCAGCTCTTGCCGTGTTCATCTTCGTAGGTGTAGCGGACGCTGTAAGAGTTGCCACGCTTCGTAATATATGCCATACTGTTGCCTCCTTATCAAGCTGCCCGGTTGAGCCACGCATCGAAGCTGTCTTTCGGGACACGGATGCTTCCGCCTACCCGCAGGACGCGGAATTCGGTGGTGCGGTTGCACAGGTTGTAAGCAGAGCGCAGGCTGATGGCCAGCATTCGTGCGATTTCTTCCACCGTGTACACCAGCTTCGTGGTTGCCGGGCTGTCAGTCGGAGACTTGACGGCATTGGTTTGAGTGACCACCTCCATTGTAGTCGTAGTTGAGTCCTTTTGCAAGAACTTATTCGTATAATTTTCGGATTTCACAGTTTCGGTCATGTCAGGCCGATTCATATTCATAGGCAGACCTCCAATTCCTTGTAGCCGGGTGACTATTGCACCCGGCAATTTTGGCTTTCCGATGTTATCGGTTTATCCGATCAAAAGTTTCACGCGTTCCAGCTTTTCCTGCGCTGTTTCTTGGCGGAAACTCATGCCGATGCAGGAAATCGGAACGCACATTTCCAGCAGGCGGTCATAGATGCGGGCATGGGCGGTATCCTGTGGGTGGCGTATCTCGTCCAGTGTCAGGTTGGTGGTGACGATCAGAGGCTTCTGGCTGCGGTATCGGCTGTCTACGATGTTGTAGATTTGCTCCAGTGCATATTCTGTACCACGTTCCATGCCGAAATCGTCAATGATAAGCAGGGGATAGCGGCAGAGCTTGTCCACAATATCATTCCGCCCGGAAAAGCTGCCGTTCAGCTCGTTCAGGATTCGGGCGATGTTTGTCATCCGCACAGGCACTTCCTGCTCCATCAGAGCGTTCGCAATGCACCCGGCAAGGAAACTCTTGCCGGTGCCTACGCCGCCCCAGAGGAGCAGTCCTAGGTTCTCTGAACGCATGGTCTGCCATTGTTCCACATAGTGATGTGCATGGTGCATCTGCGGGCTGCGGCCATTGTCGTTTTCAAAGGTCCAGTCTAGCATTGCTGGGTCTAAAAATCCTTCTGCTTTCAGTCGCCGCACAAGGTCGAGGTGTTTTTGCTGGTTGATAAGGGCTTCCTGCTTTTCTCTTTCCATGCGCTGACAGCAGCATTCGACTGGGTGCTTATTCTTGCCCATCAGGACAATGCCCTTTGCAAAAAATGCTTCTTTAGGGGTGTAACATTTTCCGCAGTAAAGCAGACCGTCCTCGCCATAATAATCTTCGATATTTTCGGGAATACTAGATAGGGGCTGTTCCAAAATTTTTTCGATCGTCTTTATAGGCTTTCTCCTTTCTTGAATGTGTAGTCCGGAATACCCGGTGTTTGCTTCTGTTCTAACTTTTGCCGTTTCGCCCAGATGCACAGGGTAGCGGCATGATCAGAGTACTTTTTGCCGGTAGACTGGATATAAGCCGAAAGCTGTTCGACCAGGCTGTCCAGCCCGGAAAAGTCAGTCTGGAGCTGCTTGTACTCTTTTTCTGTCAGAAAGACATTGCGATATTCTCCGAAGGTTAAAGGGGCATCTGTTGTTTTTATCAGGTGGTTATCTTTCAGGTTGCTCTTATTACGTTGGTTAGGTGTGCATTTTTGCGCAATCATACTGCTCGTTTCTGCACAGTCATCCTCGGCATTTTTGCATACTGCGATGGTGCAATTTTGCGTAGTATGCGGAACCTTGAGCAGAATACGGCTGGGCTTGGAAAATCCACTGCGGATACGTTCCATGAGTTGTGCGTTTTCCAGTTCGGAGAAAGCGCGTGTTACACTGGAAATGCAGCACCCTAAATCTTTTGCCAGATGGGAAAGCGGATAGATCACATAAATGTGCCCCTGTGTATCGATCCAGTTGTTCTTTTGAGAAAGCGTTGCCCGATCCAGCAGCAGAGTGTAGAGCAGCTTCGCTGTGTGGCTTAGGTCTGTGTCCAGCAAAAAGCGGGCATAGGGCAGATATTGCGGCAAGGGCGTAGTGACAGTCAGGTAGTCGGAAATAGAATTCACCTCCAGCATTTTATATCAAAAAATGGCGCAAAGGTCTGCAACTCCTGCTCCGAAAAAGTTGACAGGCAAAGATTTGCGAATTTCTGCCCGCAGCTCGCTCGGCTTTTTCAGAGGGCCATTTTGACCCACTGATTCCGTTACGGGTAAAATCAAGTGCCGGGTGGCGGCACCTGATTTTCAGCCAACCTTGAAGTGTTACAGGTGGAATCAGGTTGTCATCTTGGCAACCTGATTTGCAACGACATTGCAGCGTTACAGGCAGAATCAAGTGGTCATTTTGACCACTTGATTTTTACGGAGTAGGAGTGACGTGCTACAGATAAAGCCGAAGTTATCAAAATGATAACTCCGGTGGCTCTGCCACGGATGCAATCAAGTTATCATTTTGATAACTTGATTTTGATACGGCTACAACCAAGTTCCCGAAGTGGGAACTTGATTCGGCAGGAGTTGCAAATCAAGTTACGGAAAGCGTAACCTGATTTCAGATGACAGCCCAAATCCCCACTTTGGGGATTTGGGAGTGAGCAATTTAAGCATTACGGTTTTTTGGCACTTCCCAGAATGGGAAGTGCCACTTTACTGAACAAAAGCGAGCGTAGATAAGGAACTTGACAAACTTCATCAAGCTCCTCAAAGAGAAGCGTGAGCCGTTACTTTACGCTTGCGGTAGTCTTTCTGCCGACAGGCGTTGCTGCAATATCTGGCATCCGCCCGAATCGGCAAGAACTGCTCACCACAGCAAGGGCAGGTGTAGGCTCCGCGCTCAATGCGCTTTTTAAGACTTTTTCGCAAGTTCAGCATCCGGTGACCGCAGGTCTGGAAGCTGCAATATTTGCGGTTCCGGGTCTGGGTGTAGATGACCTTGCGGCAGCATTCACACTGGATTCTGTGCACACTGGGGTCACCGTCAATGAAATATTCCATCAGGGTGTCCTGATTTTCACGTTCCCATTGTTCTGTTGTCATAGGCATCCTCCTTTGGCTGTTACGGGTGTGTGGTGGATAATGAAAAGCATTATTTGCCCCAAATGTTACGGGTATATGGTGGTTACCAAAATGGCAACCACCACTTTTACATAATAAAGCGTTACGATTGTCTGGTTGGTGATCAAAATGATCACCAACTAAAATCTGTGCGTTAAGGCTGGGTGGTAAGTGGACATTTTGTCCATTTACCACTTCCAAGTGGTGAGTTACGGTTTTCGTAACCCACCATGGGGTAATCGTGTTACAGTAATCTGGCAAATACCGGAAAGCGACACTTACCAGATTTCACCGTGGCTTGACAAAATGTCAAGTCGAGGTTAAGCGTAGCACGAACAGAATCAATGTGGACAAATTGTCTACATTGATTCAAGCTGCGGCAATTCACCCCATGTGGTTAAAATGTCCACATGAGGTGAGCCGTAACGCATAAGGTTTTTCTGGTGAATGACGCTTTGTGTCATTCACCACATCAACTGGCCATTTTGACCAGTTGATATTGGGTGTGCCGTTCTCCCTGCATGGATTTCCTGCCCCCTTCCGGCGGCGTTTTCCGGCTCGCTCTTGCGAGGTCTTTGCCGGGTATCCCATGCAGACGGTCTTTCGATTTTCAAGGTGCGGTGCTGGATCTGACAATAAAAAATCGCCACACAACAACCGAAACCTGACCATCCCTTCCGGGATGGCCTTGGTTCGGGTTCGTTATGTAGCGATAGAAAGTTAAAAACTTGCTCCGGCTCCTTCGGGAGCCGAGCTGGAACTCTAAGTAAATATGTTATATTAAATTGTTGGGATAGATTACCACAAAAATCGCAGTGTGTCAACAAAAAACTTTGAAAACACGCCACTTTCGGCAGTGTGCAAGAAAACGCAAGGGAAACCTTGGTAAAAAGAGCGAACAGGACAACTTGTTCTGTTTGTAATGGAATACCAACTCGGAACTTTTTTGAGCAGAAAAACAACCGTCCACTTCAAGTTGAGCTTGAAAACGGACGATCATTCTTGCAAAGTGATTTTCAAATTTGGGAGGCGTTTTGAGAGGCCTCATAGCGCTAGCAAGAGGTTATACAAAGACCATTTTTGCGTTGCCAAACACTTGTTGGGAAAGTCAAACCCTTGAACTGCATCCGGTGGATGCAGGCTGTGCGATTGCATCGCTGATTCGTTCAAACTCATCGCAGCCCTATATTATCGCTCACACTCCCGATCAGGATGTCAAATGCAGAAGCGGCCATCTGCATCTACGCAAACAGCCGCTTCATGATTCATTTTGTACTGGTCACTGCAGTACCTTATTCATCAGCTCTTGATAGCTGTCCACATGGTCGTATGTCACAAGACCATCTGACAATTTTGCGAAGAGCTTCTTGGCGCAGTCGATCTTGGACTTCTCGATTGGGCGCAAGTTCAGGCTTTCCATCGTGCCTTTGGTTTCTGCTACAAAATAGATGTGTTTCACCTTGCCCTCATGGAACACGATTGCCCAGTCCGGGGAGTAGTGTCCAACCGGGGTCGGAATATAGAAGCCTTTCGGCAGTTTTGCATAGATAAAGACTTCCTCTGCACCATCCAGATTTTCCGCAAACTTCCGTTCCACGCTCTTTTCCGCTGTGCCATCGGTGAAAACGTAATCCTGAATCGCCTTTTGTGCCTTGTAAGCCTTATCCATCGTCAAAGCGTGTTTCTCTGCCGTAAAGATGCTGCTGTCGTAGCTGCCCTCAATGGTATCATAGGTGATATGCTCCACGATCATGGTAGCTTTCTGCTCCTTGACCAGCCGGATCACCTTTGCGATAAATTCTTCTGGGTTGTTCTGGTACATCGCAAAGGTTGTCGGCTTGATGCCCTGCAAAATCCGTGCAACGGTATGCCGGGTCAGCGTTGTGCCCTCTGCAATTTTGCCGATCAGGTCATACGCAACCTGACCTGCGTAGTCATGTTCTAATTTTTTTGTTCTGCTCTTGGCATCGCTGAAGCTGCTGCCTTCTCGCACCATATCGGCACTCAGGACATCTTTCTGCCCGGCATAGGTAACGGTATATTGCAGGCGACTGACGTACAGTTCCCTGTCGATGTATTCGATTGCTTTCCGGATCAGTTCCTCAGAATCAAAATCCACCGTATAGGCGTATTTGTGGTTGATCGTCTGCCAGAGCTTCTGGAACTCTGCCTTTTCAAACCGGTCGTTCAGCGGATTTTCCAGCACTTTCGGCTTGTTGCCATCCTCAAACATAGACTTGAGCATACTGTCATCATAAATTGCCTGCACAAGCGTGTGCACGCCCTCTTCAATGGGCTTCAGCGTTTCCGGCACCGGTGCAAGTGTTCCGGTCTGCACATCGTCCCGGTAGTCCTGCGTGACATTATCCTGCTCATCCACATAGTTATTGCGGACAAGATACTGATAAATTGCCCGTGCCTGACGGTCATCCACCTTGACAATTTTGCCATCCAACCTGATGGTCTTGCCGGTGAAATATGCAATGTCTGCCTTGCGGGGGCGATCATACAGCACTGCTTCGGTCTGCTTTTGCAGTCCGTCTACAAATCCTGCATAGCTCTCGCTGGCAATAACGGTCAGGACGTTGATATCCTGCACCTTATCTCCCAGCACTTCCGCATCCATGCGGTTTCCGTCCTTATTCACGCACAGACGCAGACCACGGCCTACTTCCTGCCGCTTCTGCGTGGTGCTGTCGCTGTGCTTCAGGGTGCAGATTTGGAACACATTCGGGTTATCCCAGCCTTCCCGCAGGGCAGAGTGGGAGAAGATGAACCGGGTCGGCTCTTCAAAGGACAGCAGGCGTTCCTTATTTTTCAGGATCAGATCATAGGCAGAAATGTCATCCGACATATCTGAGCCACGCTTGACAGAACTGTTTACGCTATGCCCCTTTTTATCGATACTGAAATAGCCTTTGTGGACATCATGCACATCGGTCGAATCCAGATAGGCAGTATAAGCCGGGTCGAACAGGGTGCGATGCTCATTCAGAACCGAAAGGTACTCCTGCTCAAAAATTTTGCCGTACTCGCCCAGCAGCTCGTTTCCGTCTTCATCGTACTGGCGGTATTTTGCCACTTCGTCGATGAAAAACAGCGAAAGTGTCTTGATACCCAGTTTGAAAAGTTCCTGCTCTTTTTCAAAGTGCGAAAGGATCGTTTCATGGATCTGCACCCGGCGCATATCATTTTCGGAAATGTCACCGGTGACATCGCCTTTGCGGATGGTATCGCCGTTCGTAAAAGTCACAACACCCGTGATCGGGTCGATTTCCGACACCACGAAGCCCTTGTACTGCTCCATTTTCTCGGAGATATAATAAAGATTATCGCCCACATCCAACGTATGGAACTCTCGCTTCGTACCGTTCTGGTGGCTGACTTCCAGCTCCACTTTTGCCTGCGGCGGATTTTTCGGGGAGATGATGATGCTTTCCAGATACAGATACTTGTCCGTACCACGCAGATTTTTGACCTCAAAGCCTTTGACTTCAATTTTCTTGACCAGTCGCTTATTGTAAGCGTCCAGCGCATCCAGAACGTAAATCAGATTATGCTGCTTGGCGTGGGTAGCAGAGTAATTCAGTGTGAAAAGTGGATTGAACTTTTTCAGGGCTTTCTGAGTGGCAGAGTCCTCTTTGCCCATCTTCTGCGGTTCGTCCAGAATCAGGATCGGACGGTTGGCTGCGATGACGTCAATCGGGCGGCGGGAACCGAACTCGTCCCGCTTGGTGTAGATAATACGCGCCGCAGCATCTCCCTTGCGGCCTTCCACGTTCTTGTCCTCGTTCATGGAGGCGGCAAACGCCTGCGTGTTGATGATCATGACATTGATGCCGGAATTGCTGGAAAAGGAATCCAACTGATTCAGGTTGCTGCTGTTGTAGATAAAGAACCGTGCCTTTTTGCCGTAGCACTCCATAAAGTGATCGGCAGTGATCTCAAAGGACTTCTTTACGCCTTCACGGATGGCGATACTCGGCACAACAACGATAAATTTGCTCCAACCATACCGCTTGTTCAGCTCGAACATGGTCTTAATGTAAACATAGGTCTTGCCTGTGCCGGTTTCCATCTCAATATCCAGAGAACACCTGCCCAGCGGTGCCACCAACTTGTCCGACTGATGGATGTTTGCTTCTGCTTGCAACGCGCGGATGTTCTGAAGCAACTCCTGATCAGTCAATTGGAGTGCTTCGTTCTTAAAACCAGAATCGTTGATCAAATCCTGCAATTCCACCTGTGTTGCATCGTCCCCACTGGAAACAAGGCTCAACTGCTGCGGCTGTGCAGACAGGTTTCCCATATCCCGCAGGTACGACACGCCTGCATTGTAGGGCTGACCCTGAAAGACCCGTGCCACCGCATCCACAGCATCCGTCTGGTACTGCTGAATCTTAAAACTAAACTTCATCTTTGTGGTTTACCTCCTGCTCCAGCATCAGGAACCGGTCAAAATCGCTTTCATACAGGCGATCTTGAATGACACGATACTTTTCGTATTCGGTTTCTGCATGGAGTTTGGCCTGTTCTGCGCTGATTTTACCGGGGCCTGTCAGCAGTTCATTGCCGTTGAACTCCAGAAAACCGTCCAGCCGCTTTGCCCAGTCCTCCATGCTCATGGGGATCTTGCGCTCGGCCTGCAACTCGGCATAATCCAGATAGAGCGACACGATGCGTTCCAGATAATTCATTTCCTCTTTTCTCAGATAGTTTTTGGCTACTGTCACATCCGCTTTCAGGATTTTCCCATCCGGCGCATTTTCCCATGTGGTAAGCCCCATGTGCTCCTTGTTGGCATCGGCACGCTCCACGATCAGTTCTGCCGCCGTGTGGCGATGCACAGCATAGTGCATCTTATTCTGAACCGTCTGGAAGAACCGCCGGGTCGTTTTTGCATCCTTGTCATAATCAAACGCTGTTGCGTACAGATCCGTTACTTTCTGATAGAACTTGCGCTCCGATAGGCGAATTTCCCGAATCTGCTGCAGCTGCCGCTCGAAGTATTCATCCGTGAACATATGACCTTTTTTCAGCCGCTCCACATCCATTGTCCAGCCCTGAATGGTGTGGTCCTTGACGATCTGCCCCGCCCACTTGCGGAACTGCACAGCACGCTGATTGTTCACCTTGAAGCCCACGGCAATAATCATCTGCAAATTATAATGCGTCAGTTCCCGATTGACCTGACGAGTGCCCTCGGTCTGAACTATCCGGAATTTCCGGATAGTTGCTTGCTCGGTCAGTTCGCCGTCCGCATAGATTTTTTTGATATGCTCGTTGACCGTGCGCACATCCACATCATACAGTGCCGCCATCATCTTCTGCGTCAGCCAGATGTTTTCATCCTCATAGCGCATTTCATAGCTTGCATTGCTCTCACCCGTAGAAGCCACAAAGGTCAAATACTCTGCCGCTGAACTGCGAATCTTTTTTTCTTCTTTTTTCTCTATCACAGCAATCTGCCTTTCTCATCTTATGGAAATCTGCGATAGTCTTACCACATCAGGAGAAATTCCTTTTGAAATCAAAAGTTCCTGTATTCCAATTTTCGTCAACTCGGAGGTAACAAACGGACTGATTGTGATTTCTTCGATAATATCTCGTATCGGGAAATTTTTCAATTCCAGCTGTGGACGAATCGTTGTTCCTGATAGTAAAAATTCTTTTGAACAATTTTCGCCTAAGTATTGATCTTCAAACGGAATTCCCATTCGATATTCATGTTCAAAAGAGAATGATGGCGATTTAAAAAGCAGGCAAAACATTAAAATTTCGTCATAAATCATCAGTTCATTTTTTATAGAGTAGAAATAGTTTATTGCGTGTCTAGTTGATTCTTTGATTTCGTACTCAACCTCTCCATCTATCAGATTCATCAAACCTTTTTCGAGATTTGCATCCCGAAATCCATAGAAGAATTCTTTCAATTTTTGGCTATTAAACTTTATACAGCATCCATCTTTTGCATACATTCGCCACATTGCAAGGTCATCATATCGCCGAGACAATGACAAAATATAATAGTGAATATCGCATAAATATCGCTGCATATACGACGACCCATCACTTATGCTCTTTATGCGTTCAATTTTCCCATGCTCAACATTATCAATCGCTGTCAGAACTTTTTTGCCAAACTCTTCTTCGGCTTTAGGTGCAAGATAATCTTTCAACCAGTTCAGCGCATAAGACAGTTCCTGTGTGTCATTCAGGAAACGATAATCCGTCAGGCGAATGGTTTCATTTTGCAGGATGGAAAAAAGCGAACCGATGGATGTATAGTGGTAGAGATCGATTTTGGGATATTGAATTTTCGCTGTCATTACAGCACCTTCCTTACCGTTTCCGGGCTATACGTTTCAAAAATCTGGTCAAAGTTTGTTGCAACGCTGTCGTTTGCCATGGAGCTGTCACGGAAAACAGCATAGTACGGCTTCATCTGAGCAATCGCCTTGACGGTTTCCTCGGTCACATCATGGTCAAAGCACGCCAACAGGAACCCATCTGCCACGTTGAACACCTTTTTGCCTGCGATCTCTTTTACCTCAATGGGGCTGGACAGCAGTACACCCAGATCCAGCATCACCTGGAACAGCAAATCTTCCGGGGTACGGTCGGGTTTAACATTGTCCACCAGCGAGAACAGATCCTGCTGCTGAGTCTTCTCCGGCGTATAGTAGACGTTTTCCATGTTGCTGCTGTCCAGACGCAGGCAGCGGAAACCAATATCCAAATCAGTCGGAGCAGTTAGCCCAGCATCTTCCTTAATTTTTCGCCCAGCACGGCGGATACGCTCCTTGCCGATTTCGCAGATGTTCTTATAGCCTGCCTTGTAGGCTTCGCTCTCTTCGTCCGTCTTTTCCGGCAACTGCACCATGATAAACTTTCGGTGTCCACCATCTTCGGCGTTCAATTTCATTACAGCATGGGCTGTTGTTGCGGAGCCAGAGAAGAAGTCGAGAATGATGTCGTTCTCTGCACAAGATATATAAGCAATTTGCTTAATAAGTTTCGTCGGCTTCGGCGTATCAAATGGCACTTCGTCAGGAAATAAAGCCTGAATTTCACGCTTGGCATCCTGAGTATGACCCACCTCTGAACAAGACCATATCGAACGAGGAACCATGCCATCCTGTACATCTTGCAAATATAGTTTAACTGCCGGTGCACCATTTCCATCCATTCCAAAGAGAATTCGCCCATCCTCATACATTTTCCAGAAATCTTTTTCAAGCATTCTCCAATGGCTTCCTTTTGGGGGTGAAACCTTTCTTCCAGATGGTGTGGTTATTGTATACATTAGGCCTTCATGTCTCTCTCCACTAGCAAATATTGGTCCCAGCCTCCAGTCACCTCTCGGATCATTGTCTGGATTTTTATATTTGGATACTGTTTTTTCATCACGAGGCAGTAATCTTCTCACGTTCTTCCAATTTTCTCCAGCCTTGGAATATATAAGAATGTAGTTATGTGCTGGAGATATAGCTGCCGCATTACTTCTTCCATAAAAGTTTTCCCAAACAACCGTTGCAATGAAAGATGACTCTCCAAAAACTTCATCTAATATTTTTCGACAATTACCAATTTCATGTTCATCTAATGTCACAAAAATAGAACCATCATCCGCAAGCAAATCCTTTGCAATTTTCAGACGTGGATAAATCATATTGAGCCAGTCTGTATGGAAGCGGCCATTGCTCTCTGTATTCAGTTCCAGCTTGCCAACGATCTGGTTGCCCTCATCATCGTAGTTTCCGCTGGTGGCGTTCCATTCCTCACCCCTCATTCCAAATTCATCATTATAAACAAAATCGTTCCCCGTATTGTACGGCGGATCAATGTAGATCATCTTGACCTTGCCCAGATAGGTTTCCTGCAAGAGCTTCAGCACTTCCAGATTGTCGCCCTCGATGTAGAGGTTCTCACTGTCAAAGCCGCCGGGTGTGCCATCCTTGCCAACACTGTCGGCCACCACCGGACGCAGCGTTGCCGTGATGGGCGCATTTGCCGCCAGCATTGCCTTTTTCTTGTCCGGCCATGTGAACTGATAACGTTCCTCTCTGCCCTCTACAATGGAGTCGGAAAGCTCCTGCCGCAGAACGTCAAAATCAATGGCGTGTTCTACTTTGCCGTTGCGTTTTACCTCGGTAATGGCGTTGGGGAACAGCTCGCCGATCAGCTCAATGTTGCGCTGTACGCCGTCAAGGCTGTGCATTTTTAGGGTGTCCATCATATAACCTCTCACTTTTTATAAATAGAATTCAACGTCTTCATGTTCATATAGTGGCAAATCTTTTTCTTCAAATTCTAATCCTTTGCAGACGCCACGATAAAGAAGACAACAAATCGAATCATAGTACAGATTTCTGTGTTGAATAAATCTCTGAATCGTTGCACTCCCCGTAGTCGATATAAGACCATCCGGCACATTGCCGTCTGGAAAGTCCGCTGTACAGGATGGATTCATTTGTATGCCAAGTTTTTTCGATGAATAGCACTGTGAATCTATACACAGAAATCTCATATCACCAATATTATTGCAGATAAGTTTATAGTCATATTTATTTCGAATAAGATATTTGCTAGTATCAAAAATATTATAATATGTTTCTTCGTATAATTCAGGCAAATTAGAAAACAGTTTTCCGCATATATCATTGCATCTGGAAATATACTCTGGATTATTGAATTGAACCAAATCGTACCAATGATATCCCCAAACCGGAGTAATCTCTTGCACCTTCCGTTTTTCAAGTTCAAGAATTGCCAAAAGCCACCGTACACTTTCATCTGTCAAAAGCCCAAGCACACTTCCTCGAAAACGATTTTCATCATCTCTTCCATAAGCACAATATTTTTTGAAATCTTCCGGACATGAACGTGCGCACTCAAAGATATCGTAGAAATTTTTTCTTCCACGAGAGAGAATTTCATTTGTCCGTTTTACATATGCAATTTCCTTATCTGAAGACGCATATCCTGAGAGAACAAAGCACATGTAATTGTGCAACAATACGAATCTACGATGAATATCAGACGGCAAGTATATATTCGATTTTGATTTTTCAAAGAAACAGTTGCTTTTTTCAATGAAGTCCTCCACCCGTTCTAACAGCACAAGTGTTGGTAAGCAGTCGTGTTGTATTCCGATTCTAAAATAGTTTTGAATAATTTCATGTAGTGTGTTTTTACTATATTTCTTCAAATCGGTTTCAGATATAAAAGAAAAATGTGTAAACATATTTTCTTTTATATTCCAGTCATATTCGTGCACTCCTGTGTCAAGATTTCCACGCATTTGAGGATACAACGCAACACACCCAGCAACTTGAATCGTTCTATCATTAACTTGAATATCACGGTTCGAGCTATACTTAATGCCAATCCTCCACAAATCCGGAAAAACACATTCCTTTATCTTCTTCAAGTCACCATTCAAGTGCTGGTTAAGGTAATCCACGGCATCTTGAAGTTCTGAAATCTGCTGAGGTGTTTTATATACAAAAAGTCGATTACGTTCTTGAGCGATATGCCTCATTTCCAAAATGAAAGAATTTATATCAGAAATAAACTCTGTCTCCTGAAAATGATATGTCACTGTCTTTTTTCCTTCAAAATTCAATCGCATAAGCGTTTCATCTGAAAGATATATCCAGAATACCTTTTTGGTCGAAAGATCTACGACAAAGTAAATTGCCGGACATTCCGTCACCTTGTCTTTAACATACTGCAAGAAATTTGTTTTGAGTGAATAATCATATTTTCCAATGTTTTTTCCTTTTGTATTCTGTATCAATTTGTCAACTTTTTTTATTTGGACGATAAATTGTTTGACAGGTTCACATTCATTGTTTACAAGCTCAAATGTTCCATCATAATTTGGAGTTCGATCATTTTCGCTAAAAAAAGTTTTAATTTCACGTGTTGATTCCAAAAGTTCCTCTAGAATTCTGATTGATTCAGACTCGTCAAAAGCTGATTTACTATGCTTTGAAATCATTGAATTAGACATCTTTCAGCCTTTCCTTTAACATTTTAATTTTTTGAACCATCTCAAATTTCTTTTTCGGTTGCTTTTCCTTGCGGATTTTGGCTTCCAGTGCTGCAATCTGCTTTTCCAGCTGCTCACGTTGCTTCTGCTGCTCAACGCTGTCTTTCAGGGATGTACTTTCCCCTGTGCCAAGCGCATCGCCTGCGATTTGACGGACAAAGTTCTCGTACACAGCATCCAGTGTAAGCCCTTCCAGATGCACCGGCAGGTCCTCCTCGTCCAGCCAGTCCGTAGAATAATAGCGGTCTACCTTAAAGGCTGTCTTGCCCGCCGCAGCCTCCTTGTAGCCGATGACAGCACGATACTTGCCCTCGTATTCCAGCAAAAATAGGATGTGATACGGAATTTCCCGGTCGATTTGGCGCAGGACACTCTCATCCAGCTTCGGGGCAGACAGCCGTACCTCGAACACCTCGATCTCCATCACCTGCTCGCCAGCAGCCAGATTCAGGGTAGTGGTCGCAATCTTATTGCGCCAGTAGATGATCCTGATCTGCTCGACAAAGGCTTTCTTCATAGTCGGGGTGACAGCGATATTCTCATAGAACTTCTGCTTAGGGATGCGTTTATTAAACTCGGTAGACACAGGCAAGTCCAGCACGTTTTTCACCTCTGTGCGTTCATTTTACAACAAGAAAGCAAATCAATTCAAAATCATCCAGTCCGGACACCTGACTGAGCAATGCCGTTGTTCCGCCCGCAGAGAACAGGCTGTCGATGTCGCTTTCTTCTTTGACATCAATGATCGAGTCAATGGCTTCACTCAGCAATTCGGACATTTCTGCCATGTCCTTTCCATCATCTGTTTCCCGATTGAAGCGTTCGTACACCTCCTTAATTGGCTCAGACTTTCCACGGCACAACAGCCGGATATCGTCCAGCATCTTTTTGGGGTTCAGATAGTCGCAGATGATCTGCCCATCCATGCCGATGTAAACCATGTAGAACGGATGGATTCGATTTCGATTGTCCACATTGACGCTGTTATTGATGTTTTTCAGCACGAAAATCACACCCTCCGGCAGTTCATCCGTAGCCGGAACCACTGCATGAAGTCCACGAGGCTTCTTGTCCAAATCACCGTTGTGCTTGATGTAATCCAGTAGGTCGAGCCGGAACTCGTTCAGTCCCAGATCCATAATAGAGATACCGTCCGACATATCTTCGATGTCAACGACCTCTTCCTGCAAGCGTTTCAGCTGTGCTTTGCGGTACTCCAAATCGCCCTTTTCTTCGGGGTTGATAAGGTCATCATCGCCGGTGGAGGTCATAACGGTGATTTTCATGCGGGTCTCCACACGGGATTTCAGGTTGATGTAATCGTCCAGCGTCAGATCAGGCCAGAAATTCACAAGCTGGATGTACTGGTTTCTGCTGCCGATACGGTCGATTCGTCCAAAACGCTGGATAATGCGTACCGGGTTCCAGTGAATGTCATAGTTGATCAGATAATCGCAGTCCTGCAAGTTCTGACCTTCAGAAATGCAGTCTGTCGCAATCAGCACATCAATTTCCGTGGCACTACCGGGCATCAGAACATCCCGGTCTTTGGAAATGGGAGAGAAGCAGGTCAGCACATTGTTGAGTGTTGCCTTGAAGCCCTTGATCGTGGTTCGCCCATCAATCGATCCGGTAATGACAGCGGTATCTAGCCCATACTTCTGCTTTACGAATGTACTCACATTGTCAAAGAGGTACTCTGCCGTATCCGAAAATGCAGAGAAAATCAGCACTTTTCTGTTGTCGGCATTGATCGGGTGCTCAATTTTTTCAGACAGCAGCTTGAACAGTTCTTGCAGCTTTGTGTCATGCTGCGGCGTGATATCTGCCACCATAAAGGTCAACAGCTCCAGAATTTCTGCATCTTTCCGAAGCTCCGTACGCCAGCTCTTCCAGTCCATATCCGCAAGGTCGATTTTGACTTTTTTGCCGACGGTGAAAAAGTCAGTGTTTTCATCGTCCATGTCAAAATCGTCTCCGGCCATGTCGTATATATCCAGATCAGCGTGGCCGGAGCGTTCAAACTGGTCAATGGACTGAATCGTACCATCAATCAGTTTCTTGATGCGCATCAGGGTCAGCTGGAACGAATGTACAGAGCTTTCCAGCCGTTTCAGCAGGTTGATACTCATCAACCGACAAATACCCTGCTCACGGCCTCTTTGGGTCAGATTCTCTCCCTTATTGTGCGTCAGCTCCTGATATTTCTGGATCTTACTTGCGAAGATGTAGTTGGAGGGCATATAGACGCACAAGCTCAGCTGAATCAGCTGCTCATAAATTTCGTTGTAGTTGATGGCATTATTCAGGTCTGTCAGACATGGCCGAACAGAGATCGGCTTCAACCGCTCTGGGAACTTTCCGATAGCATTGGTGTTGTAGTACTTCTCGATATGCTTCCGAGAACGTGCGATGGTAACACTGTCCAGCAGCTCGAAGAAGTCGAAATCCAATGTCCGCAGCAGCGCATCCGTGGTTCTCTCTTCTGGTTTCAGTTTGCTCCATGCGTTAAAGGCTTTCTGCGCCTGCTTAAAGATGTCTTCAATGCTCTTTGAGGTGTTCAGCCTTTCATCCAGATATTCGGAGTTCCCCTCATAGGCAAGGGCCAACTGATTTTTCAAGTCAACAAAGCGGTTGTTGACAGGCGTTGCCGAAAGCATCAGCACCTTGGTCTTGACTCCGGCACGGATCACCTTATCCATCAGCCGCTGGTAACGATTGTCCTGCGTCTTGCTATGAGTTCCGATTCCATTACGGAAATTGTGCGATTCATCAATGACGACCAGATCATAGTTGCCCCAGTTCAGGCGATCCAGGTCGAGGCCATTCGACTTTCCGCCGCTTCTGGACAGGTCTGTGTGGAACAGGACGTCATAGTTCAGCCGATCCGATGCAATCGGGTTGTTCACATAGTTGTCCTTGTAGGTATTCCAGTTCTCTGCCAGCTTTTTGGGGCACAGCACAAGAACCGACTTGTTTCGATTCTCATAATACTTTACGACAGCCAGTGCGGTAAAGGTCTTGCCAAGGCCAACACTGTCCGCAAGGATGCAGCCGTTGTACTTTTCCAGCTTATTGATGATGGCAAGCACCGCATCCTTCTGGAAGTCGTACAGCAGACTCCAGATCTTGCTCTGCTTGAAGCCGGTTGCCTCATTCGGCAGTTCGTCTTCTGAGATGTCGTCCAAAAACTCGCTGAACACATGATACAGCGTCATAAAGTAGATGAACTCCGGGGAATTTTCAGCATAAGCCGTGCTGATATTCTCCAGTACTACATCTGTGACATCCTGCATTTTGTCCCGGTCGTTCCAAAGAGAATCGAACAACTTCATGTACTGCTGTGCGAACGGAGCCTCCATGCAGTTGACCATGTTGTAGCTGTTATTTCCGCGCTCACAGCCAATATCAACTGTCGTAAATCCGCCAATCGGCATATAGGCGGTCTGTGCTGCGCCGGAATCCACAGTCATAAAGCCAGCCATATTTTCACCGGTAGTGTTCGATTTGAACGTAGCCTTTCTTCTGATCCAGTCTGCGCATTCCTTTGCGATGGCTCTCTGGGTCATCTCATTGCGCAGTTTGATTTCAAACTCTGTACCGTAAAGGCTTGTTTCACGGGAAATGCGGGGAATGTAGAACTCCCGCTTCTGCTTTTCAGCCTTTTCTTTCACAAAAGTGGGCGACGTAAAGATAAATTCAAACTCGTCTATGGTCTCCAGCTGCTTCTTCAGCTCTTTATAGGCATACATCGAAAAGCAGACTGCCGCAATAGACACCCTACTGCCTTTTTTGATTTCCACCCGCAGATCATCTCGAACGGTATTGGTGATGTTATCCAGAATTTTCATATCATCCACCGGTTTTATGCTTATCTGCATTCTTTTATAGCCTCGACTATGAAGGCACTCTTACAAAACTCTATTTCTATTATACCACCCACTTTTTCCCCTGTAAACGAAAAAGCTGACGGTGTGTAGTGTGCAACACCCATCAGCTTTTCGTGATACAAAAATCGGCACCTGCTTTTTGCGGCAGGCGCCGATTTGTTACCTTATAATGCGCTTGATTTTTTGGCGTAAGTGGCGTAAGTTTGGCGTAAATCCGCTTTTGCGCGCTCCAAAAATCAAGGATTCATGCGGCTTTTTGGCAGTGATTAGTACATGCCGCCCATGCCGCCCATGTCACCACCGGCTGCGGGAGCAGCGGGGGGTTCGGGCAGGTCAGCAACCAGGCTCTCGGTGGTCAGCACCATCTCAGCGACGGATGCTGCGTTCTCCAGAGCGGAACGGGTGACCTTGGTGGGGTCAACGATACCGGCGGCGATCATATCCTCAACAAAGACCTCGTTCTGAGCGTCGAAGCCGTAGTTGGGCTTATTGGCAGAGACGATCTTGTCGATGATGACGCTGCCCTCCAGACCGGCGTTCTTGGCGATCTGGCGCAGAGGTGCCTCCAGAGCCTTCAGGACGATCTTGGCACCGGTGCGCTCGTCGCCTTCCAGCGTGTCGCACAGGGCGCGCACAGCGGGGATGGCGTTGATGGGAGCGGTGCCGCCGCCAGCGACAACGCCTTCCTGAACAGCAGCCTTGGTTGCGTTCAGAGCGTCCTCGATGCGCAGCTTCTTATCCTTCATCTCGACCTCGGTAGCAGCACCGACCTTGATGACTGCAACGCCGCCGGCCAGCTTTGCCAGGCGCTCCTGCAGCTTCTCGCGGTCGAAATCGCTGGTAGAAGCCTCGATCTGGTTGCGGATCTGTGCAATGCGGGCTGCAATGGCATCCTTATCGCCTGCGCCGCCCACGATGGTGGTGTTCTCCTTGGTGACCTTGACCTGACGGGCATGGCCCAGCATCTGGACGGTAGCGTCCTTCAGCTCATAGCCCAGATCAGCGGACACAACGGTGCCGCCGGTCAGGGTAGCGATATCCTGCAGCATCTCCTTGCGGCGGTCGCCAAAGCCGGGAGCCTTGACAGCGCAGACGTTCAGGGTGCCGCGCAGGCGGTTGACGATCAGGGTGGACAGAGCCTCGCCCTCGATGTCCTCAGCCACGACCAGCAGCTTCATGCCGTTCTGCATGACCTGCTCCAGCAGGGGGACCAGATCCTGGATGACGCTGATCTTCTTATCGGTGATCAGGATGGCGGCGTTGTCCAGAACAGCCTCCATCTTGTCGGTATCGGTGACCATATAGGGGGTCAGGTAGCCGCGGTCAAACTGCATGCCTTCCACGATCTCGTTGTAGGTCTCGGCGGTGGTCTTGTTCTCCTCGATGGTGATGACACCGTCGGAGGTGACCTTCTCCATGGCCTCGGCGATCAGGCGGCCGATCTCGGGGTCACCGGCAGAAATGGTGCCGACGCGGGCGATATCGTTGCTGTCCTTGACCTTCTGGCTGTGGGCCTTGATGGTCTCAACGGCCTTGGCAACAGCCTTGCTCATACCGCGGCGGATATCCATGGGGTTGGCACCGGCGGTAACGTTCTTCATGCCCTCGGTGACCATGGCCTGTGCCAGAACGGTTGCGGTGGTGGTGCCGTCGCCTGCGGCATCGTTGGTCTTGGTTGCGACCTCACGCACCAGCTGTGCACCCATGTTCTCGAACTCGTCCTTCAGCTCGATTTCCTTGGCAATGGTCACACCATCGTTGGTGATGACCGGGGCACCGAACTTTTTGCCCAGCACCACATTGCGGCCCTTGGGGCCCAGGGTGATCTTGACGGTATTTGCCAGGGTATCAATACCGGCACACAGTGCCTTGCGGGCGTCCTCGCCCTGCTTGATCTGCTTTGCCATAATACATCGCTCCTTTTAAAGCTGCATTTTTCCAGAAATAGGGGGAACCGCTCAGTCTTCCACGACGGCCAGGATGTCGCTCTGGCGCACGATGGTGCACTCCTCGCCATCCACTTTGACCTCGGTGCCGGAATACTTGCTGGTGAGCACCTTGTCGCCGACCTTGACGGTCATTTTGACTTCCTTGCCATCCACAACGCCGCCGGGGCCCACTGCGATGACCTGCGCCACCTGGGGCTTCTCCTTGGCACTGCCGGTCAGGATCAGACCGCCCTTGGTGGTCTCCTCAACCTCAACAGTCTTAATGACAACACGGTCTGCAAGAGGAATGATCTTCATAATTCTTGCCCTCCAATTATATTGAATTTATTTGAAACTTTGTTGCGTCCTGCGGGGGCTTCGTGCATGCTCCGCAGCGGTTTAGCACTCCTTTTCTCTGAGTGCTAAGTGTATTGTACTCATCTTGTCATGAAAAATCAAGGGGTTTTGTAATTTTTCTTTGTTAAGAATTTATGACGCCCAAAAATCGCACCCTGCCACGCAAAAAAGGCGGTGTGTTCTTGACAGGACGCGCCGCCTTTTTTATACTTATAACGCATTGCAAAAACACAGCTGACGCGCTTTGCGGCAGAACGGAGGATACTTTGACAGACAAAAAGCTGATCTCACCTTTACAGGGGCTGCGGGCAGTCGCATTTCTGAGCGTGGTGCTCTCCCATTGCGGGGCACCGTGGCTGGGGCCGTGGGCGATTACGGTATTCGTGGCGCTGTCCGGTTTTCTGATGACCTGCAACTATTACGACCGTCCTCGCACAGCACCGGGGCTACGGTCTGTCATGGTCTTTTCTCTGCAAAAAATACGCAAGCTGTATCCGCTGCACCTTATTATGATGGCTGCTGCCCTGTTATTGGTGCTGAAGGGGCTTCTGGCGCAGCCCTCTGCCCGCGGGGTGCTCTCCTGTGCAGCGCAGCTTGTTGTAAGCATTTTTCTGCTGCAAACATGGATTCCTTCCAGCCGTTTCTGGTTCTGCCTGAACGGAGTGGCGTGGTATCTTTCGGTACAGGCTTTTCTGTATGCCATCTTCCCCCCGCTTCTCGCCGTACTGAAAAAGGCGGATGCCCGCAGGCTACGCTGCATCGCTGCCGTGATCTTCTGTTCGCAGTGTCTTTTCTCCCTTGCGGTCTGGAAAGCCGGGCTCAGCGGAAAGGCGGCCTTTTACCTGACCTACCTGTGCCCGCTGTTCCGGGCGGGAGATTTTACCATCAGCTGCTGCATGGGCTGCCTTTACCACAGCCGCAAACAGGAGCGTTCTCTGCCGGGCGGTGCTTTCTCCCTGCTGGAGCTTGCCGCTGTGCTGCTTGCGGGCGGCTGCCTGTTTATCGCCGCCAAGCAGGTGGGGATTCTGGGCGCGGTGGCCTTCCGGTACAATGTGCTGTTTACCCCCTCTGCGGTGCTGCTTGTCTGGCTGCTTGCCGTGGGTAAGGGAATCATTTCCCGGCTGCTTTCCACAAAGCCGTTTTTGTGGCTGGCCGGGCTGTCCCCTTACGGTTTTCTGATCCATCAGGTTCTGATCCGGTATATGGAGTGGGCAGCAGACAAGTTCAGCCTTACGGTACATCCTGTGGTCTGGACCCTGACCGTATATCTGCTCACGCTCTGCCTGAGCAGCTTTTACAAGGCGCTGGAGCGCCGGGTGCGGCAGCGCCATACCCAAACCGGCGCATAACAGTAAAACACAAGGCCGCTGCACGGAACAATGTGCAGCGGCCTTGTTTTGGGTCTGATGGTTTATTTTTTACTTCACAGCCGCTTTTTTGGCGGTAAAGCGCTGGTAGGCAGACAGCGGCAGCAGCACGCGGCCTGCCAGCGGCTGCACCTCCACGCGCACCTGCTCGCAGGGGGCACATTCGCCGTCCGCTGTGGCAATGATGGGCCCGCGTCCATCGGCGGCGCGCAGGGTCACAGCCTTGGCCCGGCGGTAGATGAAATAGGGCTTTGCCGCTTCCACCAGCTGCCCGTTCTGGAAATGGCGGCCGTTCTTGTACATGCTCAGCAGCTTTGCGATGGTCAAGCGCCCCACCTTGCGCACGATGAACACATCCAGCCAGCCATCATCCGGCTGCGCCTCCGGCCCGGCGCAGAAACCGCCGCCGTAGGTGCGGCCGTTGCAGATGGCACACATCAGACAGTCCACCGCAAAGGTCTCACCGTCGATGGTGTACTCCACCCGGCGGCCGATGTGCCCGCACAGCTGCTCCACAATGGACAGCAGATAGGACACCTCCCCGCCGCACAGCGGGATGCGCCGGAATTTGGGGATGCCGTAGGCCACCTGCGCGTCCAGCCCGGCAGCACAGATGGTGGCCGACAAGCCGAGGTTGGTCTGCATCAGGTCGATGGGCACCGCCCCGCCCGCCAGCTGGGCATCCAGGTCCAGAAACTCCTCCCGCGTCCCAAACGTGCGCAGGAAGTCATTGCCGCTGCCATAGGGCAGGCAGCCCACGGCGGTGCCTGCAAAACCATAGGCCCCGGTGAGGGCCTCGTTGAAGGTGCCGTCGCCGCCCGCCGTGAAAATGCGCAACGGCTCCCCTGCCTGCTGTGCCCCGGCTGCGGCAGCGCGGGCCAGCTCCCGCGCATGTCCGGCGTGGGTGGTGATGCGGATGGTATATTCCTCCGGGGCAAGATCTGCCCGGGCAGCTGCAGCGTTGATCTGCTGCGGCAGCTGCTGGGTGCAGTCGGTCTTGCCAGCGGTGGGGTTCAAAAGAAACAAGGTGTGCATGCGGTGCCTCCTGCGATTCTGTTGCTTCTATGATAACAGAAATTCTGCAGGATGCAAGGCATTTTGGTCATTCCCTGCCCGGTATCAAAGGGTCGCCGTCTCGTCCTGCCGGAGGACGATGGTGCCCTCTGCCGTACAGTCCGCAGTCCAGTGCTGCCCGGTGCAGGCAGTCCCGGCAGCGATCTGATCGGCCAGCGCCTGTTCCACCGCTCGGTCCACCTGTCGGCGCAATTCCCGCGCTCCATAGGCCGAGCGGGCACGGGCCGCCAGCACGGCCCCCACCTGCGGAGTATGCCGGAGCTGATAGCCGCTGCGCGCCGCCCGGACTTCCAGCCTGCAGAGCATTTTTTCCGCGATGGCAGACATGCTCTCGTCGCTGAGCGGACGGAACACGATGAGCTCATCCAACCGCCCCACCAGCTCCGGACGGAACCACTTTTTGGCTTCCTCCACGGCCTGCGCCGCTTGCTTTTCAAACACGGCCTCCGACCCGGCCGCAAAGCCCAGCGGCGCGGACTGCCCGGCCAGAAAGCGCGCTCCCAAGTTGGAGGTGATGAGCACGATGGTGTTGCGGAAGTCCGCCTTGCGGCCCATGGCGTCGGTGAGCTGACCGTCCTCCAGGATCTGCAGCAGAATGTTCTGGATGTCCGGGTGTGCCTTTTCGATCTCGTCAAACAATACCACACTGTAGGGGCGGCGGCGCACGGCCTCGGTGAGCTGGCCGCCTTCGTCATGACCCAGATAGCCCGGAGGTGCCCCCAGCAGGCGGGCAGTGGTGTGCTGTTCCTGATACTCCGACATATCGAACTTGAGCAGGGCCTTCTCGCTGCCAAACCAGCTCACGGCAAGTGCACGGGCCAACGCTGTTTTGCCTACCCCGGTGGGGCCGAGGAAGAGCATGGCCCCGATGGGCCGACCCGGCTCTCCCAGCCCGGTGCGGCTGCGCCGGATGGCCCCTGCCACCGCTGCTGCAGCCCGCTGCTGGCCCACGATTTCTTCATTGAGACGGGCTTCCAGTTTTTCAAGCCGCTCCCGCTCCTGTTCACTCACCTGTTCGGCAGGCACCCCGCTGGCCTGTGCTACCACCCGGGCAATGTCCTCCTGGGTGAGCACCGGCTGGGGCTTCTGCTCCTGCTCGGCCCGGATGCGGGCCGCCGCACAGGCTTCGTCCACCAGATCAATGGCCTTGTCCGGTAGGCAGCGCCCCGGCAGATACCGTACCGACAGCTCCACCGCCGCCTGCAGGGTCTGCGGCGGCAGGGTAACATGGTGGTAGCGCTCGTAGCGCGGGGCCAGCCCGTTGAGGATGTCCACCGCCTGTGCAGGAGTAGGCTCCTCCACCTGCACCCGGCCAAAGCGGCGCTCCAGCGCGGCATCCTTCTGGATGTGTGTGCGGAATTCCTGATTGGTGGTGGCACCGATGAGCTGGATCTCGCCGCGGGCCAGCACCGGCTTGAGGATGCTGGCCGCATCAATGGCACCCTCTGCCGCACCAGCCCCCACGATGGTGTGGAATTCGTCCACAAAGAGGATGGCGGTGCCGTCCCGCACCAGCTCCTCCAGCAGGTTCTTGAAGCGCTCTTCAAAATCGCCCCGGTACTTGGTGCCCGCTACCAGGCTGGCCATATCCAGCGCCAGCAGCCGCCTGCCCTGCAAGGCACGGGGCACCTGCCCCTTTGCGATGCGCTGGGCCAGTCCCTCGGCCAACGCAGTCTTGCCCACACCCGGCTCCCCCACCAGACAGGGGTTGTTCTTC
>OGQH01001186.1_pt1 | contig 24678 bp, 31 predicted proteins | sample 1553181 | NCBI WGS metagenome assembly OGQH01 (sample SAMEA2579946, study PRJEB22360) | human gut metagenome | biome: human gut; feature: human-associated habitat; material: faeces | place: Denmark | collected 2008/2010 | reverse complement strand
ACCTTTAAACAAGCTGCCAATCCAAGATATAATTTCTTTACCAAACATAGAGAATACAGTAAGTAAAACTACTAATGCTGTATTCCAGCTGAAAAGAGCTTTTACAATTGACTTCGTTACATTTACAGTATCTTTTCCTTCTGCTCTTAACAATTCATTTTGCTTTCTTAATCGATTAATTTCATCGACTACCATAGGTATGTTGTTTGAAATACCTAAAAAGAAAGTATTAAGAGAAACAGCAGCCGCAGGAAGTTCTCGAACTACCTGAGATATAGAAATACCTAAGCCATCCCAAGTTTTTTGGTAATGACCGACTGATAGCTTATAATTTCCTGTTGCTTCTTGCAGCTTTATCATCTGCTGATAAATAGCATTTGTTTCTGCTTCAAGTTTCTTACCAGAGTCTGCAGCTTCTCTTTCTGCGCCAGACATTTGGTTAAGTCTTATCTTATTTAAAGCATATTGGGCTGATAACCTGTTATAAGAGCCCTCAGCAGAATTAGCTATTTGAACTTGAAGCTGAGCAATCTGATTAGCTTCTTTTATCTGAGTTGAATATAATTTCAATTGCTTGTTTTCATCAGATTGTGCATAAGCAAGTTTTTCTTGTGCTTGAACAAGAGGGTCTGTTGTAGCTTTTTGTTGCTTTCTTGCACTGGTTAATTCAGCTATTTTAGCTTTCAATTCAATTAACCTTTTGCCTTCTTCTGATTGCAAATACGCTAACTTCTGTTCTGCTTTTTCTACTTCGCTAACAGTCTGTATATGTGGCTTCATTTGGTCATCTAAAGCCTTAATTTGGTTTTTAAGGTTTATGATGTCATTAAGAAGCTGTTGCCCCATTTGGCTATCAGCTCTTTCAGCAGCTGTTAATGACTTATACAGGTCAACTGTTTGCTTAAGGTCAGATTTCAATCTATCATAAGAAGAAATTGCCATTTTCATATAGCGCTGTTGCTCAACTGACATTTTATTTTGGTCTGACGTTTGAGCTTTAAGCCAAGCAACTTGTTTACCAGTATCTGATATAGCGAACTGAAGCTCTTTATATGCTTTATCAAGTCTTGAAGCAGCTGCTGTAGCATCATCTATATCTTTGCGACCTTCCTTTGTTGCTCCACTAGCAGATTTAAGAGCATGCACTATCTTATCGGCACCTGCTCTAATAGCATTTACCATAACCTCGTACTGCTGATTGAGTTCTCCTAATTGTTTAACAAGCTTTTCAATGGAGTCATCAGGCTCGATTATGTCGCTGTATTTGATTTTATCTTCTTCAGCCATAACTTATCTTCTTTTATTACGTTTTAAACTCTTTGCTTCAGCTTCTGCTTGTCGCTTAATATTTTCTATAGCATTATAGAATTGGAGCACTGTCATCTTTTTAGCATCCATATTTGTTTTTTGAGCTATCAGCAGACACGTGCTTTCAAATTGCTTATCATATTTAACTTCTACAGACTCACTTCCTATGAATGCTTTAGGAGTATGCATACTCAATAGCATCATGTCTATAATATCAATCTGCTCTGAGTTATCAGCATTATTTATTATGCTGTCTAGAACTAAAAGAGTTCTATTTTTTAATTTGTCATAAGCTTCTTTTTCCTTAGGATTTACAAAATCTCCTGGAAAGTAGGTCTCTAATTCAGATGTGACTTTTTTTTTAAGCCACAAAAGAAAATCTATGACAACCGAATGCTTAACCTCTTTAATGCTACTAAGCAGTTTTTTAAGACCATCATCTGACAAATCATCTACTTTTTTGCCATCTATACTATATATGAGAGCCGCAAAAGCCAAATATTTTGGCGATATTTCGCTATTTACCATGTATATATTTTGCCTCATATTTTGCAACTCTTGCAAAGCCTTTTTATTATTACTTGATTTTATGTACTTTGCAATTTTAACTATATGAGCATCAATATCATCTGCATCTGAGCCAATTCCTGAGTCTATAAGCAAATACTTGTTATATTTTTGAAAGTTTACTATAGGCATTTCATCTATGCTATCATAAACTCTTATAACTTTTTTATTTATTAGTAGGTCTTTCATATTAAAATTCGCGTTATAGGGGTTGATATTATAGGAATAAATATAATACTCATTTCTCCAAAGAAAATAGCGAGAATGATAGCGAGAATGAGCGACGTCCAAAAACTTAGACAAAAATCACAATCGAATAATTGAGAAATAAGCTTTGGTGCTCTGGCGATAATGCCGTCTCTTATACCTATTTTTCCAATCAGTAATATAATAAAAGCCGAGGCTAAAGATATGTATATCAAAGCCTGCAAAAGAGTTATAAAATATACCGTTGACATAGTTCTCTAGTAATTAATGTAAATTCAATTCTAATTCCAGCGTAAGGGTACATAAAGAATTGTTTATCAATGTCTTGTATACCTTCACCTTTATAATTATAGTTGTTGTATATTTTTTCTATGGAATATCCTTTGTATATATTATCAAAGCGCTCACATATCTCATTTATGACAAGCCTACCAGTAGTAGTAATAAGACCTGGAGTTGTTAAAACTCTAATAATTTCGTCTTTGATTTCTTCTGTATGCATTACAGTTTCATCTTCATATACGCTACTAAGGTCATACCAAAATATAATAGCTCCACTGAAAGTATATTGCGGTAGAGATTGAACAACCTGAGTAATTTTTTGAGGATCATATATGTCAAACCATGAAAAATTACCAAAGTTGTCATTCGGCAAAAGAGACACATATTCTCCATTGCCGTTATACATGGCTGGATATATGAATTTATTACCATCTGGTCTATGTTCAACTAACTTATATGCTCTGCCAAAAGCATAGTTAAGCCATTTAAGCCTGTCCATAAGAGACTTTTGCATATCCTGCAATATTTTGTCAAGTAATACAGGATTGTCTTTATATCTTATTTGTACTGAATTTTCTCTCATTTTTTTACTGCCTTCTTTAACCGTCTGACTAATTCTTTTCTTATATGCGAGCGAATTATTCTTGTAAGATTTTTGTCTGTTAACCTAAAGATTTCATCACCGTATTTTTCTATAAGTTCTGGAGTTTTATCATCACTAGCTGTTACATAAAATCCTTCGGCATCAAATACAACAAACATAGAATTATGAAAGTCCCCAGTATCTCTAAGAGTAACCCTTGTAGTAGGTTGTCCTTTCTTTTTCTTTATGCGTACTGTTGTGGCTGTATAAGGCATATAATCCATAATCTTTTCGCCTTTACCATTTATACCTCTACGATACAACTGGTCATCTGCTATAGCAGATACTATAATGTCTTCTTTGTCACGTACAATATCTTCTAATAGCATGGGCAAACTATCTTTGAATGCTCGCAGACGATATTCAAGATTGCGGAGTGATGCATTATACCTTTTTACAGCCATACTTATACAGTTCTATATTTTATACCATTGTTTTTGCACGGCAGACATACTCTGTCAATGCCTTGCGTACTTATGTTGATAGCTTTAAATGCTAAATCAAGTTGATAGTTAAGACCAGATTTTTTCATAGACGAAGAGTCTCCGTCAAGCTCATACAGTATATCAAGCCTAGAAGCATTTATAGAATGTCTGTTAGTTCTAACATTCGCGTTATATGCAAACTCTTTCAGCATATCTATAGCAACTTGCTTTGCTATTATGTCTTGAAACATCATTCGTTGTTCAATTATAAAGTCTGTAATATCGCAGCTTATAGTTACTTCAAGATTAAGCCCATAGTTGTTATTATAAGTGTATTGATTATTATCCACATCCCATAAATGTATTGACTGTTTAGCAAAGTCATTGTTGAAGTCTTCATTAAAATTAATGGTTTCTATGAGTTCCTCATTTACAAAAAATGGATGTATTTCTATATATTTGGACCACGCCATCCAAGCAAGTAATTCTCTACGTGAACATGAGCCGCATGGTTCTTTAGACCAATCTTTATCTTTTCTAATGGCTTGACTGCCTTCAGGAAGTTCTGATTGAAAATAGCATAAATACCAACTACCACCAGCATCATTATCGTCACTTTGATAAGGCAAATATACATCTTCAACAGAAAACCACTCAATACTGTTTTTACGTACTTTATTAAGTTTAATTACTTTAACCGGTGCGTCCATACTAGAATGCATAAGGTATAAAGTATAATCACCTGGCTCTGTAAATTGTAAGCCTATTTTGTTTATTTTCGTAGTTACACCTTTTGCTCTTACAGGAACAATTTCAAAACCAACTAAGTTTTTCTTGTTTTTAACAACATCTACTAAGCGGCCAGTTCCATCAAATAAAGTTCTGCTTTCGCAAAGAGTTTTATATGTTCCTTGCGCAATTTTCTCATTGCAATATCTAGAAATAGCTTTTTGAATACTGGCCTTAGTTTTATTTTCAAGCCATTCTGAAAATGGATTGGTTTCAACCCAATATTCTGACTCAATATCTGGCTGTCTTCCTACTGACTTTTGTAAAGCTTTATATGCAGTGTCGTTGTACTTTACAATATTGCCTTTTGAATAAGGCATTTCTGGATTATATTCTGCATACTCTATATTTTTAAAATCTGGAGCGATGCAGGACAAGCTTTGCAGAGTTAACAAAGGATGAATTTGCTGAAAATATATACCACTTTCGCTCACAGTTAAAGCATCAGATATTTTTAGGTCTGATGTATCATAGTTCTGTTCCCATCCTATAAGATGAAGTAATTTTTCTTGTATATCTATAGCTCTAACCATAACTTTTTATTTTTAAATGAAAAACAGGAGGTCACTGAGGCTATTCCCTCAGTGCCTCCTGCCAAAGCTACTAATAACAACTCAAAGATTTGCTATTACAGTTATCCGCCTACGCCAACATCTTTAGTGTTGACAGGAGACTCTGCTGTATTAACAACAACAACCGGTTTAGCATAAACAGCATTTTCACTTGAAACGTTGAATGCCAAGATAGGACTTGCCAACGTGCTCGGATCGCTGTTATAAGCAGTGATAAATGCAACATCTACAGCAAAGCCATAGTGTTCTTTACGAGTACGCTTCATATCTGCAGTGGCTGCACCCGCGATAGCATTGTAGTCACCAACAGAGTCATAGAAGTATGTACCACAAGGCATATTCAGCAACGGAAGAGTAGCGATACCCCATTCATGGCCGTCGCCTGATGCTGTACCAAGCAAACAATCACGCTCAAAACGAGTAAGCATACCCAATGAACCAGCACTTACTGCATAACCCTGAGCATATTTGCCTGAAGAAGCAGCAATGTTGCTTGTCAAGTGTACAATCTTGTCACCGAATTCATTCTGCTTGTTTACAGCATTGTAGAGTCCATTCTGCTGCAATTTCTTCATAATACTTTCAACACCAGGGTCACCTATAAGGTGCAACTGACCATAGAAGTCATTAGAACCCATAAGCACGTCAAGGTCACCGAATGCATTTTCGCGTTCTGTCCATTTGAAGTTTACAGCATTAGTTGAGAAGTCGTACAACAGCTTGTTCTTCAGGACCTGAGTTTTAGCTGCTGCCAAAGCTGCCAAAGCTGCTTCGTCCAATTTCTGAGCAAGCTTGTAGATGTACTTCATCATCTTTGTCTGGAAGTCCTTCTGAATGCTGATTTCGTTGTTCATATACATTGCCGGAGCAATAGTAAATCCAAATGCGTAAGTAGCAAATGTGATTTCGACCATCTTTGAAGTATTTTCACTATCGTTGATAGTCAAAGTACGTTCATTGCCGATAGAAATGTCAGCATCATAGTTAATCACCGGAGTTTCCAGAGTATTACCGATAGAAGTTCTTGCTTTCTGCTTCAACTCATCAGTAAGAATACCAGTAGGGTCTTCGGACTGCACCATAAAAGCGTTCAGCGCACCGTATCTACTGGGGCGATACTCAAACTTATCAAGATTTGAGTTAGCACGGATGTTTTGGATACGAGTTAATACTAAGCTCATAGTTTTACGTTTTTAAATGTTAATACTTATGCTAATATGGTGCATTACCCTTTTACGCCTCATAGCATTTAATTGTCTTCTTTTAGGATGTGCCTTTTATCTTAATGGCAAGTTAGCCACATTATTTTCAGTTCTTAATTGCATTGACTGCTCAGCAAATTCTTGAGAGTCGCGAGTTAAGCCATTTGACAACAGATATGACTCAATGGCTTTATCCGCTTCAACTTGGCTCTTAATACCTGATAAATCAAGCATTCCACCACCTCCGCCTCCACCTGCTGGAGGAATTGTTCCACCACCTTTTTGCTGACGGCCTGTATCGATAACGTCTTTAAGAGAAGTTTCCATAACAAGTTCTTGCAATGTGTACGGATTGAGGTTATTTTTAGGGTTATTAAGGATGTTACCGTCCGCACCACGGATAACAAGCTTTTTACCTCCCTGACCATCATCTATAAAATCAGGTGTACCTTTAGCCAAAATTTCTGCTTTTGCAGCATTCAAAAGCGTTTTCTGGATAGGCTCAGTAATACCTGTTTTAAATTTAAGGCCTGTAGTAGCTGCTTGAAAAGCATAATCTACATGTGTATTTTTAAGTGCTGTTTCGAACTCAGTTTTCTTAGTGTTAAACTCAGTTTCTTTTGTCTGAAGCTGTGCTTGAAGCTGAGTAACCTGGGCTTTTGCATCTTTAAGCTGCTGAGCTAAAGTTTCATTACCAGCATTCTTTTCAAGTTTTGACTGAAGATCAGCGACTTGTGCTTTAGCATCATCAAGTTCTTTCTGAATAGTTTTTACAGACTCACCTTTTGTTTTGTATTCGCTGAGCACGCGCTTCATAAAGTCGTAACTCTTTTCACCGTCTTTCTTTTTAATACCTGTGATATTAAAAATATCGGTATCATACTGCCCATGCAAAGCACCGATTTTAGTGCCAATTACAGCATTTTCATCATTTTTTGACATCTCAGCAATAGCTGTAAATTGCTCGTCTGTAAGACCAGCAAGAGCTGAGCTCTGTCTTAGCATTTCAATTGTTAACATAGCTTTGTATATTTTTTCAGTTTAGTTATTTGCTTTCTTCTTTGTAAACTAAAGCTTCTGCATCTCCGTAAGGGTCATGCAAAGCCGCCATAATAGTATAGCCAAGGCCTCTGAAGTTTTTCTTAAACAACTGCCATTCTGCAAATGTAAACTTCTGAATGAAAGGCTTAGATATTTCTTTGCCTGTCATAGAGTTAAATCTACGTCCACGAACTATGGACAAGTGTACCATCTTTTCAGTACCCGGTTCAGGAACATAAGAAGGAGTAGCAGGCTCTTCCAACATTTTCTGGTCAATAATTTCTTCTACATCTACTAAGAAAAGAGCTATTTCATCAAGCTCTTCTTGCATTTCAGTAGTCCAAGCTTTTCCACCTTTTGCTTTGACAGCCTCAAGTTCAGCTTTTCTTGCTACAGCGTCATTCTTGTAAGTCTTAATCTCTTCGAGACTATGGTTCTGTAACTGTTGTAAATCCGTCTTATGATACATATTCTAAAAGTTTATTGTTGATAATATCTATTTTTTCTCTTAAAGTCTTATTTGAAGCAAACTCAATTATGTTTATGTTCTCACGCTCAAATTTTTCAACTAAAGTACTAAAATTTATTTTAAGCTTTACCAATTTTTCATTTATTAACTTTTTTTCATACAGTTTTAACACTTCGTCCAATGTTTTATGTGGATAAGGCTCTAACTGTTTCAAAATAAGCATCCTCTGTAAAACTAACGGATTGTTGCGATATTCTACTTCAAGGATTTGCTGCGATATGGCATCAAGTTCTGAATTAGACGCTCCATTATCCTTTGCTTGTTTATACTTAGAGTAAAGCTCTGTTACTGTGAAAACGTAAAACTCTGTACCCCAGTTTATCGAAGAAGAGATGAAAGCACTTCCATATCTGAGTTTGCATACAGTATCTTCTATGAACTTCTGAGCCAATTCAAAATTTGTCTTAAGGGCATTAAGTACTGATGTTTTGCTTTCAAAATTGGCTGTTACCTGAGTCTCATTGATTGCTTCTTTTTCACTTACGGTGCCACCAGAACCAACTACTGAAACGATGATTTCATTTTTGAGTCGTATGCACTCGTTTACATTATACTCAAGCGAGTCCTTATCAATAGTAGTGATTTGAACCGGGTTACGCATATCAGCGACTCCCTCTGACTGATTAGGAATTGGGACCTCTAAGAATGAACCTGGACCAGCTATTCGCTTTTCACTACAGCAAGGACATTTTTCTACAGTACCGTCGTTAAGAATTTTGTATTCTCCTTTGGCATTTCGTAAAAATCCTCCGTCGCAATAGTCTCCTGTTTCGTTGTTTTCAAAATTACAATCAGCCTCATAAGCACTATAAATAGGATAAGGTGCGTACAAGTCCAAGTGCTGTTTAGATATTGAAAAGAAAAGATACCAATCAAGATTTGATAGTTCTTTCGAAATAGGATTTTTCTTAAGGTCCTTGTTTTTCTCATTCAACTGGGCTGACCAAAAGAAGCGAGCTGGACAATATCCTAAATCATGACTTGCCTCAGAAACCAATGACTGAATTTCATTCTTTTCATTGAGTTGGTATACTCTTATAGAAGTATCATCGAAAACAGCTATTCTATTTTCAGGTTGTTTGAATATAAGCCAATCAAACAAATTTTCATCTTTACTAGATGACTGATAGTCTATAACAGCATCAATCTCAAGCCAATAAAAATAAGGCTCTGGGCGAGCAGATGTTTGAATTTGTGGAAGGTCAACAATTAAAATGCTATTAGGTGAAACTTGCATTCTTTTCCATGCAGTTGTTTTCCATACTTCTGGCTCATTAAGTTTGCTCTTTTTATACTGAGCCCAATCTTCTGCAAGTTCTGAGTCTATAAACTGATATGAGCTTGATGAGTTACGGCTATAGAAAACCCTTTCGAGTTCTCTATAGACGTCCTCAACTACGGCAGGAGTTGGCAATGGAAACTTAAACAGCTGAAGGAAAATGTTAAATTTATCCTTAGGAAGCAAGCTTTTTACCCAGTCAAGAAATAGTGTGGTAGGCTGATTAATATCAGATACAGCAATATTCGTCTCAGTATGAAACCTAAGACAGCGCTGCATATTTACAGCTTTCTGAATAACCTGACGTTTAGTTGGTTTTTGCAGAATTTGCTTTATCTGATTTAATTCTAAGCCCATTTTCTTCGTCGTAATAATATTCGCTATCTTTTGGTAATTCCCAACCACCATTCAAGTGTGGTCCCATATCAAGAAGTCGTTCGGCATGTTCTATGCCAAACTCCTTCTTCATATTGTATTTAGGGACAACCAAAGTTACTGTTTGTTCTTTCTTTTTTCTCATACTCTTATTCTTTATCCACCGGCTGACGAAGTATTTACCCAATCAGTAAGCGGGTTAAAGTCCATAGACTCACGCTTAACTATATAGAAATTATCACTCCAGTTAGGGAAGAATGACCATTCGATAGAGTTGCTATCTGGCTCTTCGAAACCGCCAAGCTTCTTATCGCCAACGAACAACTTACCAATAGGAATAGGCATGTACTTAGTAGGTTTATCCATATCATCTACTAAACAGCCAATGTTACCGTTTTCATCGATAAGCCATACACCGACGTTTTCGCACATGTACTGTTTCAGCTGTGCAATTGTTTTCTGACTTTCCTGATAAATCATAGCAGAGAACGTTGTCGGCTCACGGCCGATTGTAATCTCAATACCTCCAAGGGTCTGGTTACCTCCACCAAAAGTACGAGCTGCACCTGACTCTGAAGTAGGTCCCTGAATATAAGGTGAAACTGTCATTTTTGTGCCATCGGCCGCAGAAAACAAAGTGGCAAACGATGCTTTCTTGGTCGGGTCATTGACAGAGTTTAGCTCTCCAGCTGTTTTATATACTCGCTGGAACGCAACTTTTTGTACTTGTCCCATGCTCTCTTTGCATTCATTGATTTCAAGGTCGGCAATGTGAGCACCAGCTGGACATCCGCAGTTTAATCCCATAATTTTTAATGTTTTTATTTATTAATACTACCGAGCAGCTACCCTTAACTTGCATCGTTGTTTGCTATAGAAATAAAACAAAACTTCTACAAAGACAAATGTACAATAAATATATTAAAAAATGCAGTGTTTAACATTCTTTAACTAAAAATATTTTATTGATATTCTCGCATATAGTTCTGTATGTCCTTTAGATTTATTCATAGTTATATATGGAACATGAATAGAGAATGCGAGAATATTGCGAGAATATAAACTATAAAGGCTTATAACCTCTTTTTCTGAAGAAGTCTTGCATCACATAATAATTACATTTATTAGACCCATCTTTTATTATGGTATTCTTTTTTAAGCATATACGCTTATAGTCATGACCTACTAAGGCTATGTTGTTGTGCTTACAACTAGCACAACACATGTTAACCTTTACGCCGTTTTTACTTACCACCTTTTCCATGTTCTTAATTTCTTTGATGTATTTTTTTACGTCCACCTTTTCTTGCATGCATTTCATATACTCCTGTTAAGCAATCTGGAGCATCGTCGTGCTGGTTTCTCTTCTTATTATCTTTACGATACGACATAAGAGCCTTATAAAACTTAGGCCATTTCCTTTCCCAGCCCTCTGGAAACAGAATATCGCTTTGAACATTAGCAGAGGCTGTATAAATACGTGCCTTTTTATTCTCTGTCTGTGTAAATGTTTTAATAGCGCATCTGAAATTACGCAAATCAACTCTTAATATGCGCTTTACATTGCGCGAATAGCCACGGCCTCCGTTATTTGACTCGATTAAGGCTTCAACGGTGCCATTTTTGGTCAACATTTCGGCTTGTTTTGGCTCTGTGACCTCCATAGGTGCGTCTGTAAACAAAATATCAGTTATATAGCAGTATTCAGGCGTATTTATAAAGCAAATTGAGCACAAATCATCAGCTCCAGTATCAGCTGTATCAGTATAATTCCACTTTTGAAGTGCTTTTGTGCCTGTTGGAAGCTCTTCTATCTTATAAGTTCTAAATCCTTCATACATAAGACCTTCTTTTGGTGTTGGGTCCTGCATGTACTGTGTATCGAATACAAGCGGATTTATCTCACGCATCTTATAAAGCTCTTCGAGTGTATGCTTCATTGGCCAAAGTGCATGTTCTTCTCCAGTTTCTGGGTCTACTTGTATAACTGGAAGTGATAAAACAGTCCATTCGTCTGGCTCTATCTCTTGCAAATAGCCACAAAGGTCATGTTCGTGTAACCTTTGCATTATTATAATGATTGGAGTGTTGCGCGAGTTAGTACGGTTACGAATTGTGTTCTCAAATCGCATGTTAATGCGTTCACGGACAATATCTGACTCGGCATCTTCTGGCTTAATTGGGTCATCAATCACAATCGCACCTTGGAAAATGTTTGTTGTAGCTCCTATCATATCAAGCATCTCATTTGTGTGGTCGTCGAATGTAAATATATCATTGCCTCCGTCCATTTTATCAATATCTGGGTCAATATCCACATTACCGGCTCCAAAACCTGTTACCTGACCTTGAGTTGATACTGCATAAAGCTCACCTCCAGCCTTGGTTTTCCATCTCTTAGCCGAACCTTTCTCAGATGCAAGAGCCGAGTTAGGAAAAAGAGTCTTATAAAGCTCTTCCTGCATGATATTTCTGATTGTTTCAGAATTATCATTCACAAGTATATCTGAATAAGATAGATGCAGAAATCTGCATCGCGGGTTTAAGGTGAAGCACCATGATATAAACGACTTAATAACTAATTCTGTATTGTGTGATACGAGCCCATTGGCTATAAAATTTTTATCGCCAGATACTTCAATATGAACTAATTCATGCTTTCCTACTTCTTCTATACTAACAATTTCATCAGGATAGAAATCTTCAGCCCAATATCTCGTAAGATTATCAGGAAAAATTTCCACTAATTCTCTAAATGTATCTTCTGACATATTCCTATTTGGCCCAACTGATTTATACCCTAAATCAAAGTGTATCATTTTGTAAAGGCCTTCATTCTTTATTATAGAATACGGGTATGTGCATGTACGTTCTATTTTAGAAGGCTGTAAAATGTATTCTTTTGCTTTATCTGCTTTTCCATAAAAATTCAAATGCGGATATAATTTTTGAGAATATCTTCTTGATATTGCAACATTCCATATACCAGCTTTTTCATTTTCATAAAATCCTAAAGTTGATGGGATTTTCATAGTAGATAACAGATATTGAATATCCTCAGCAAGTCCTTTGTTTGCTAGGCCTATAGACAACTGACCATTCTTTTTTATAGTACCATCTGTCGCTATCATCATTCCTAAAAATAAATACTTTTGTCGCATAGACGCACTAAATATCCCTATTGGAATTCTTTTAGTATAGGAGCTATTTCCGACTAATTTATGTTTCATTAGTATACTGTTTATTATACCACTAGCTCCACCTAATATAGTATACTGACAATCGGCTGTACAAGAATAATGCTTGACCTCACCTCCGAGTTCATTAACAGCCTTTATAACAGCATTTACCGCTAATTTATCTATGTTAGTAAATCCTAATTTACCAGATTTTGTACAACATCCGTCAAACAGCATCATTGATATTAGTATAATCTCCGCGTCTGATAATGTTTCGACGCCGTCTAACTCTTTTTTTAGTGCAAATATCCTATCTCCAATTTTAAGCCTATTAGATTTTACATACCCGAACGGTGTTCTCCAAGGATGGTCAATACTGCATACAACTGACCGACCTGACCTCATAGTAATTTCATAGCAGTCTTTATATGCCGGCTCAGTAGCAATAACGCTATTAACAACTGCTCTACCATCTTTGAATGATAGCACTTTATCTCCTGGCAGTATATCAGCTATTTTTTTTCGCTCACCTGTAGCAAGCGTAATAAGGGTATCTTTACTAACACATTTCCCGTATCTGGGCGCGATATTGATTATAAGGCGCTTACACTTACCATCTACTACATCTTGAAGAGCTTCAAACATCTTCTTATGGTGCTCTGCAACTATGAATGAACGATGGTACTGAGCCTTAAACATTGCTTTGGTATATTTCTCAAAAGAAGTCAGCAATTCAAGCTGAAGGAGCTCCTTAGGATTTACGGTTCCGGGCTTCGTGGCATCTAATGCTGTTTCTTGCATTTCTTTAAGTGATTTCATGCTTATATTTCTTTTTTCGTAGTATATCCTAATTCTTTTTCTGCTATTTCTCTTGCTTTTACAGCGTCTTCAAACTTTGCATAATAGCCTAGATGTATATTTTTGCTATTATATTTTATAGTAGCTTTCCATTTATTATTAGCCTCAGCAAAGCTGACACCACTAACTCCTGATGTATTATGGCTATATAACTTATGGTTTCTTGTATTTTTAGCATTTGATACAGCTCTTAAGTTTTTTATAGCATTATTAAGCTTATTGCCATCTATATGGTCTATTTGGTATGCTTCAATTGGTGGCCATTGCCCATAAAAATAAAACCATGCAAGCCTATGAGCTCTATAGATATATTTTCCTACTTTTATAAGCAAATATCCATTTTTATTTAAGGAACCTGCTATATCTCCAGGCTTTACAGCTCTAGATGCTCTTATTTTCCATATAAATGTTCCTGATTCTGGTTCATAATCAAGAACTTTAGTAAGGTATTCATGTGAAAGAGCTTTTTCTCTTTCAATCATTCTTTCTATTCGTTTATCCATCTTTATTTTACTTTATTAAGTTTTCACGTATAATCAGATACGCTTCACGACTTACAGGCACGTTAGGAATAATGCCAGTTTGCAGCTGCTGTCCTTCTGGTAGGTTAAGTTGCATTTGGCCTTTTCCAAATACTCTATCCCAAAGCTTTTCAACTGTTTCTATATTGCCTAACTTCGCATCCTCTTGTAGACGCTTTATAACAGTCTTTATAACAATAGGTATTTTCTTATTATTATATAGAGCTGCAAGTTGCGCCTCATTACAGGTCAATAAACAAGCCAATAAGTTAGCTGTGTCTTGCTTTGTCAGCTGGACACTGAGGTTTATATTAAGAGATGTAAGAAGCTTCGTGATTTCTGGCCTTGACGCTCCTTGTAATTGAATTGCTTTGCCTATCGTAGATGAATACGACTTAGTCTTATCAGCTAACTCTAAGGCATCAAGCGGCTGAACAGTCTCGGCCTCGATTGCTTCTATCGCCTCAACTCTTTTTTGTTGCTCGGCAATCTTTCTGGCTTGATGCTCTGTCTGGCCGTCTGGGATTGAGTCTATGCCAAGCTCTTCTGCCAATGATTGCCTTTTCTCTTCTTTGTCTTTTAAGTTTTTGAGCTTTTGGCGCTCCAAGTACTTAATGCGAGCTAATTCCTTAGCATCCTGTTTTGATGCGATACGATGAGCTTCTTGGTTAATCATCTGTGAAGTTTTATGGTTATCAAAACCAGGAACAACTGGTCTGTTAGGCAGTATATCTGATAACTGCGTTGCTATTTTATCTGTTTTCATATTATCCTAAAATTTTAGATTTTCCAGTCTCTATTTTATGCTGTATTTTTGCTATTCTAGCTTTAAATTTAGCCATTCTATTTTCAACTTCTTTTTCTATATTTCTAGTTGACATTTTTCTCATATCTGGAACAATCTCTATTATCTCTTCTGTATTATCAAAACGCCATATATCTCCATAGGCTATTCTGCGTTGGCCATTACAGCACATATATATGGCACTCGGATTGATTTTCATCGGAGCTACGCTGTTTATATATTCTCTTATAGAGCCCCACTTTTTATAAAACTTGTATACATTTTCGCTTATCTGCTTGTATTGATAAACGGCTCTATGCGGATAACTGCGGACACTGTTTGTACCCGACCTGTATATTGTATCAGGTATATCCCATTTGGCCGCGTAACCTGGTATAATAGCTTTTTCTGCTACACACTTGTTTAAACTATTTATAATATTATGGCCATAAGGAGAATAAGCCTTATACTCATCTATCAATTCATACATTCTTGAATATATGCTTATTAGGTCTCGCCCATCTTTTATCTCTTCTGTGGACACTGTTATATACTTGCTTTCTATAATGGCTTTTGCCAATTCAGGATTATTTTTTGTAGGCCAATTTGATTTACGGAAAGTATTATATATAAGAGACTCTATTTTGCTTTTTACTGAACAGGCTCTTGTTTCTCCGGTCCATCCTACATAGAACTTGTTATCATATTCAAATTCTAATATGAAAAAAGAATTTACTGAGTCTAAGTTAGCACCTTCATTTAGGTCAATTAAATACTTATATTTACCTATACGTATCATAATTATTATGTTTTAGTTGTTATTTGCAAATATACGAATAAATACAGATAGGTGAAAATTCTCGCAATAAATAATAGCACGGAATTATAAAAATTAACATCTTTTATACTAGTGAATTAAATCACTTATTAAAAATTATTTCACTCTTATTGTAAACAAAGTGAAGAGAAAGTAATGCAAGAAACAATAAAACTTTTATTTCACTAATATAATCTATTGAAAATCAATCACTTATAAAATTAAATAGTGAAATGATTCTATTTGGCACAATGCCTTATATATATTTAGTTTTATGTTTAACTAGTGATTAGTGATATAATTCACTATATTATTTCACTAATCACTATTTACAATTCTATATAAGAGATTTTAATTTTCTTTGTTTACTTTGTTTATTGTCGTCTAAGTTGTTGAAAATCAATCACTTACGAATAAACATTAGATGATTTATTGTGTTTATTTTTTGTTTATTGGAAAATTTTTTCTGGCTTCTCCCACTCTGCGAGAATGCCTGAATTTGCGCTTTTGTAATTTTTGGCTTGTGGCCATCTTGCGAGAATGAGTTGAGGCCAAAAATTTTTTTGGATTTGGGCCTGGCTCTATATACTATATATAAGGGGGCACTGCCGCACCCAGCCAGGGGCCTAATTTTCCAATGCGCAAAATTTTCCAATCTGCGAAATATTTTATATTAAAAATCTATAAGGCTATGTGCCTCATTGATTAAGGGAATGAAATATCGTTAAGTCATGTTAAGTGTGGATACTTGCTTGAATACCTGAATGCCTTAACACTTTTTAACATGGTTTATTTTCTGGCATCAACCTAATTACAGGCATACAGGCAATCCACCATTAAAACTTAACAATTGCTTAACACTTCTTAATATAGAATATTTTACAGGTTCAAAGAATATATAGGTACTACGCCAGTCTATCCATTAATATTTTTTTAGTATAAACAACCAGAATACTTAACATATATTTAACTTGAATACTTTCCTATGATAATAATTATGCACCATGCTAAAAAACATCTGAGAAAATTTCTATAATAAAAAAGTTTTACCTACCATAAAAATTTTATCCGGATATTTTTATATTTCAAATATTATTTGTATATTTACATATCGAAAAACAACGGAGATATTCAATGATTGAACAACAAAATTTAACACAAAAAATATCTCAGAAATTTTTCAGATTAAAATAAAAATTGTATATTTGTATATCGAAAAACAACAAAGTTATAAACATAAAAAACAGTTAAACCATGAAAGTAAACAGAAATTATCGATTTGTGTTAACAGTAGTTGACAATTCATTGTTGGAAAACGAGTCATTGACAATTGAACAGGAAAGTCGTACAGGAGAATTCATGTTCGAGTCAGAGTGTCATTATTACTGTGAAAAGGAAATTATTTCCGCAGTGAAGGAGGCAGAGAAACGCGACGCACTTGGAGAATATTACAGTCACACATATTGTATCTACAAAGAGACAAAGGTGAAGACAGTGACAGAGACAAGACAGGAGGGTAACGAGAAAATCACTGTGACAAAAGAACTTCCTACAAAGGTGATGTTGGTTGAAGTGATAACAGTGGATGAAAACGGCATCAACATCCGTTGATGCCGGAGAAGTCCAGACCGGGAGTGTCACACAGGAGTGCTGGCGCAGTGGTTCGACTCCACTGCTGGGCACAATTGGCAATATTGCCGAGAGAATTATTAAAAACAGCAAAATCATGAACATGAAACAAGCATTTTTGTATGTTGAAAGAGATGACAGTGAATATGACTATAGAAGTGGTTTCAAGAGCTATACAGAAGCAAATGAATACCGAGAGAAATGCCAAAGAAGTTGGATGAACCACTGTGACTATGTTTATTTATGGACAGGCAGAAGTGTTATAAACTTAACAAGAATGAAAAGCAGCGAGAGAAATGAAATATTGAAGCAATATCACATTCCAGAATAACAGGAGAGCCCAGGCCGGGAGAGCCGCGGAACTGTGGCACAGTGGTTCGACTCCACTGCTGGGCACAATAATAAACCCTAAAACAGTAAAATTATGAACAAGAGAAAGCAAATTATCACAGATGTGCTGTTGAATGACGATTTCAGCAACGTACAGGAGAGTATGGGCGCACTCGGCTTCACAAAGTTGCAGCAGTATGTTGATTATCTTGATGACTGTTATTCGCATGTAACAAGTCTTGAGCATTTCAGAGAACAGCTTTTGGCTGATTGTGAAGATGCGCGAGAGAATTATTAATAAACAGCGAAAAAATATTCAGAAACGGTATACTATATAAAATAAAGTTCTTATATTTGCACTATATAAATAAAGAATATTAATAACAATTTAAAAATTTACAGTTATGACAAAGACAAATTATGAGTATGCAGTTATTTTTTCTGAAGAAGATGTAAAACACGATTTTATTAACTGCATAGCTACTGTGATTGAAGATTGCGATGATATAATTATACTCGTAAGAAATGGCAATTATACGGATATAAGGCAGATTGCAGAAATTACTTACTCCTATGAAAGAGGCAACGGCCCAGAATGGAGAATATCAGTTAATGAAGAAACAGCAGGTCTATTAGGAATAGACGAAATACCAAGTGAATTGTTCAGTATAGCTATGATGCTGAAAAATCAAATGAGCATGCCTATGGACTTTAGCACTGCGTTTGAAGCCGCAAAATTAATTACTGAAAGCTTCAGAGTTTCGCATAAGTAATGCCTTAGCCGCTGCAAGGAAATGATAAAGGGAGCGATACCCACAGCGGCACAATTCATAATTTTAAAATTTACAACAATGGAAAAAGCAATTAAAAAAGCAAAGCTGTTAGGAAACACTGGAATGGTGTTAGTTATAATTGGGTTGACTGGCCTGGCTTCTATCAGTGATTGGCAGAATTTTTATATGCTCGTAGTGGCAGTAGCCGCAGTAATGTTAGTGCTGTCAAATGCAATTCTTACAGATATTCACAAAAATATTAAGTAATATGGCTGCAAATCAGATATATGTTACAACTTACAGACTCGAGATTAAAGCAACTCGAGAAAATCTGGATAATGTGGACAACTTCATGGAAGCAATTGCAGATATTTCTGTAACGCTTTATACTATACCGGATGTGTTTATTATTACGGTAGCATCTGATATGCTGAACACAACCCAATTGTGCAATGTGGCAATTAGATTTTTTGGCAAAGAGGGATATACTATAAGTACTCTCGGGATGCTCGGGCCATTCAAGAAATGCCGTTAACACCTTTTAACAAAGAATTTTGAAAAAATTTCTCAAAACGGTTTTCTAATATAAATAATCATATTATATTTGCACTATCGAAAAAACATATAAACATTATTAATAACAACTTAAAAATTACGACTATGGCAACAAAGAAATTTGCACAAATGAGAACAAAATCGCTGAAAGCATTGTTAGAAACAGCAAGTGAAGAAGATAAAGTAACTATTGAAGCAGTTCTTGCTGAACGCGAAAAAGCTGAAAAAGCTTCAGCTGCTGCAGCTGAAGCTCCTGTTGAAACTCCTGCTGAGGCACCAGCTGAAACTCCTGCTTTCGAAGAAGAAACTCCGCTCACTCCGGAAGAAGAAGCTGCTCTTAAAGCTGCTGAAGAAAATTGTGGTGTCAATCCTATGTACATGGGTCGCACTGCAGAAAGAAAGCCAAAAGCTTCAGATGAAGAACGCCATGCTTTAGCTGAAAAACTGAAAGCTGAAGTTGTTGACCATCGTTGTCAGGCAGTTCCTTTCAATACTGCAGAATGGGTAGACGGTTATATCGCCGGAGTTATTGAGGAAAAACGAAGCAACAAAGTACTTTTGGCAATCAAAACTGACGATGGCCGCCGTATCGTTAAGGTACACGACAGTAACCTTGTTCGTATTTTGGACGAAACTATTGAACCAGAAAAGAAAACACGCGCAGGCCGCAAGCCAAAAGATGCTTCTGAAAAAGTTGAATGGACTCCGGAAGCAATTGCTGATGAAGTTAACGAAGTTATCGGCAACGTCGGTAAAACAGTGGAAATTGAAAAATACCGTACTACAGACCCAGAAACTGGTGAAGAAAAAGTTGAAGTTACTGTTGGTCGTATCGTGGCAATCGTTCCTGATAAACGTGCTCAGCGCTTGTTGTACCGTATCTCAGTTCCTACTCCGGTTGAAGGCAATCCACTCGCTGCAAAAATCATGCATAAAGTTGTGAAAGCTGAGGGACTTAAGATTGCTGAAACATTCGATGCCGAAGGCGAAGAACTTAATAAGAAATATTGCGAACGCCGCGAAGCTGCAGCTACTCGCACACTACTTACTCCTCAGGACCGTGTTCTCCGTTGCGAAGAGATCTTGAAAAAAGCTGAAGAGAAATTGCAGAAAGCTCAGGAAGAGCTGGAAGCCAAGAAGAAACAGCTTGAAGAAGCAAAGAAAGAACTGGATGAATACCTTGCCGCTCAGCAAGGTGCCTCTGAAGCTCCTGCTAAAGCACCGGCTGAAGCTCCTGCCGAAGAGCCACTTGCATAAGCAAATCAGTTTAGGGTTAGTAACCGTCTTTGTGAAGAGGCGGTTATTTTTTTATCTGTACCACAGAAGCTGCACAGCTTTATTTTAAGCTATGCGGCTTTTATAGTAAAAAATGACTCATTTTCGTGTGTTCTAGGACACTTTCATATATTAGATGTAGCTCTATATTAATTCATAAAAATAACATGATAGAGGGAAAAAGAAGTATACCTATCAATGTATTTTTCCATGGCCTCCATATATAAGATTTGAAGTGCCTCAGCTTCACATTTATATCCAAGCAGCATTACTCACAGTTGTTAAAAGTTTTAATTAAAAAAGTCGACTCATTTTCGCGCGTTCTAGGACACTTTCATATATTAGATATATAAATCTACATTTATAAAGAGAAATGATGAGAGAACGCGAAAGAATGATGAAATTTCATATATTTTTTATACTCCAATGCTCATACGTTTCAAGCCAAAACGGCAATAAACCAGTGAAAAATTTTTATGTTAAAATTATTAAAACAGTATTCTATTTAAAGGTATTTTGGTACTTTAGCCTATAAAAGAACAATTGTAAAAATGTTAAAATATGTTACACACTAAATCTGATAAAAGCCGTAAACTAGTTATAGTTAGGCCGTTTATGCCTGAATGCACCGGTTGTATAGGCCAATCACACAGTGGTCTATGCGATAGATGTCCGCACAAGATTTCCGGTGTGGCTTTAAGCAAGAGAATTGAACAAGAGAATACTAAAGCCCCAACGGGAGAATTGTCAAACTATTAATACAGAAAATTATGGGAACATTTGAACAGGAGAATACCCAAGAGGTACAACAGGAGAATACTCTGTCTAGTGAAATAGAAGAATTATCTCAACCGCCAAGAGTTGCTCAATTAGTTCAACCTAAAGAAGCACTTGATGAAATTGCGGAAATTGAAAAACAATATCGTGAAACAGTAGAAAAAATGAACAGATGAATTTCAGAATGGACTACAGTAAAAAGCAAGTCATGCAAATATCTAATGATGCTTTTTACTACTTGTATTATGGAGAAGAGCCATTGGATGATGAAAACATGGAAGAGGCACAAGAGATTGCCGATATGTTTCCTAATGGCTTTGTTATAGAAGATAACTGGGAAAATGTAGATGACACAGACCTTATAGAATGTACATTTGTGCCTTACGTAAAAGACGATATGGACTTTGATGAATACGAAAACCTCACAAAATACATTCAGCTTCAAATTAAATGGCTTGATACTAACCTTATTAGAGCTTGGTGGTTTTACGAGCAAACTGGAGCAAGAGAATTGCAAGGTGATTTTAAGGTTTACACAGACAAATATGGCAATAGGTGTTTCCATACAGGAGAACAAGATAAGGACTTTGTATCAGGAAAAATGAGCCTATATTTCTTAAAGCATTTCAAAAAGAAAGGCTGTTAACTTACTAACAAGAAAAATATAGTGGGAGAATACCAAATAAGTATTTTCCCACTATATTTTTATTCCTTGTTAACAACAAGAGAATAACCGATACCTCTTTTTGTCTCAATAACAATTCGTTTATCCATTTTAAGACAATTACGTAAAAGGCACATGTGGACGTCTAAACTACGCTTATTGAAATAATTATCATCAGCCCATACTTGTTGCATAAGTATCTTTTTTGGTAGTATCTCATTTTTATAGGCACACAATAAAGATAGAGTTTTGCTTTCTTTATTTGTAAGCTTTGTTTCTACTCCATTTATTGATAGAGTATTTTTCTCTGTGTCAAATATATAATTACCAATTTTGTAAGATAGCTCAATGGCTCGCACTTTAACACCGCATCTTCTTAATATTGCCTTTATTCGTCTTATTAGCTCTTCGAGGTTATATGGCCTGATTATATAATCATCTGCTTCTGCGTCAAAAGCATCTATTATAAACTCGTATCTAGATTGGTCTGATACCATTATAACTGGTGTTCTATGGTCTGTTTTACGCAAAGCTTTTAATAACCTCAAGTCGCCAGGTAAGCTAGTTTTATAGTGTCCGAGTATACACAAATCATAATTCTTTTCTTTTATCTTGTGAAGTATATCTGCTTCAGTAGACGTAATTACTTCAAAGCCGTAAAACTGTAAATAGTCTGTCATTACGCTACAATCTTCGTCCTGATAGACCAAAATTCTTGGTAAACCTATTTGCTTATTCATTTCAGCTTTTCTATTATATTGTTATACAATATTTCAAACCAGAATGGGTTTAATCTCAGCAAATCGAAATAAGTATATACACCTTTTTGTATTATAAGTGAAGCATATTTAAGTTCCTTTTTAGTTCTTTTGCCTTTATGCTCATGGTAAAAGGTTATAAACTTGTCGATAGAAACCAAAAATTCCGGCTTGCGTTCCATAAGAATTTTTTGCTCTGTATTTTGAGCAAAATAATATGGAATGTTAGGCATAGCCCAAAAAGTAAGATTATTGCCATATTCTTTACTAGCTCTATATAAAAAGCCAGGACATATACGGATTGAGTCCGGATATAGCATTTTGCATAATCTTAACCTTCTTGGTATGAATGGATTGAGCAGCATGGCTAATCTCTTGTTTATAATAGCAGAATACTTATCAATCATTCTTGTATGCTCCTCGACAAGCAAAGAGACTAATAGCTTAATATTCTCGTTTCCAATAGGGTCACTCAACCTTATATATTCTTGGTTGAATGCCTGTCTTTGAATACGTATTCTATCTTGCTTAAGTCTCTGAGCTTTTTGTCTATTAGCTTTTGCTAATGCCAAACTTGCTTTGCGCTGTCCTTCGTCACCATGTAGAAAAGTAGTGTCTTTTGTTAACTTACGCCAAGCATCATTTCCATAATATTCTTCGATTTCAGCATTTTCTGGCAACTCAGATAATTGCGTATGCTCTTCTTCTAAGGCAATCTTTTCGCTTGCCTCTTCTTGAGCTTCTTCAATATCCTCATCATCACCTTTAATCTCTGCAATGAATTCGAGTAGCTCTTTTTCTGTTAAATCTCCATATTGATTAATATCTTCCATGCCACTTAAATAACGACTTGATAATGTCTTTTCCAACTTGCTTTTCAAACATTCCAAAATACGAAATGGCTAGCACGAGTCTCGCTACTTTGTGTAAAACCCATGCTAACGCATATACAGGAAAATAAAATACTCCTGCAAATCTCCATAAAAATTTAAGTACCTTTTTCATTTTCATGCTGTTTTTTAATTTGTTCATTATAAAAATCACCTTGCATGCTGAAATGCCTTTCATAAATATGCAAATCATGTGCAAAGTGGTAATATGTACCTATAGGTATACCAAGCTCATCAGCAATTAACTTCTGGAGCTTTGTCCAACAATATTGGTCATTGCAAAAACCATAAATCAAATCATTACTGCGCATAGTTACGCACATGTCGAGAGTTCCAACATAAGGCTTAATGCCAAATCCTACAGATAGAGTACAAGGAGTATCGTATTTGTAGTCATCTTTTTCTTTGCCATCAAATATGGTGAGCCATGCTTGGCGCGTGTCTTTATTTTCTTTGAGTTGTTTTATGCATTTTTCTAATTGGCCATTGCGCATCCACTGATAACCATAATTAGAATTAACTATGTTATCGCCGCCGTGCATTTTATCCCATATAGGAGCATACTTCTTAATGTTTTCTACACTCCTGTCTCCTGACATATACCAAGCAAATTCACGTTCGGCATATTTCTCACTAAACTTACGCCACTCTGTAGTTATTATTCTTTGCTCAGGATTGAGTATGTAAAAACCTACATTGTATACAGCCTTTGTTCCAACATTGGTGTATATGCCTTGGCCCATTATAAAGCCATATAAATCCTCAAAGGCTTCTGTTGCATTTTTATAAGCTATATTCATAACTATAGTTGTTTAAGTTTTTTGCTATATCTTTTCTTTTGAAATTAGTTTATAAATAGTGTGATTATTCTTAAATATTGAGCCACAGTTACACACATTTTCGTGTCTATAACAAGTTTGGTTATAATAACCACCACGTGGCTTTAAGAAAAAGCAGCCATAACACCCTGCTACTTTTTCACTTTCACCTTTAACTCTTTTAAGGGTGTATTTATATTTTTTTTTCTTTAACCGTTATAATTTGTCCTATCTTACCCATAGCTATTCTACCCAAATTTGTTTAACACTCCAATCGTATCTTTGCCGAGATATTTTAAAAGTCTCAGCCTGTTTGTAGGTATTAAAATATCTTAGCAATTTACCTACTGAGTCAAATACTCCATATTGCATTTTTCCCATAAGTTATTCTAGATTATTGTCTGCTATCAACTTATTAGTGTTACTGTTATATACTCTAAATAATAGCTCTTCGGCTTCCTCATTCATGGCCTTGCAAATAGACAAAGCTTCTTCTAAAGATAAGTCTGTAAGTTCTTCGTCGTTATCGTCAAATGCTATTTCGCCAGTAATTACTCTTATTTCAAATGAATTGGCTGACACAAAAGCTTTGGTAGCATCGAGAGCTTGTATTCCTATATGATGAATAACATCCCAGTAAATATAAGATAACCGACTCGTGCCATTGAGTATTTTTATATACTGTTCTCTTATATTTTCTGGTTTAAACATATTGGCTTTATCCATGCGCTCATACTCTGCAAGCCATCTGCCATATCCTTTATTCGCTTTGAACTTGTTAGCATAAACTGCTACAAATCTGAGAAACTGGTCTGTATAAATAACTTCTGG
>OGQH01001182.1_pt1 | contig 24750 bp, 43 predicted proteins | sample 1553181 | NCBI WGS metagenome assembly OGQH01 (sample SAMEA2579946, study PRJEB22360) | human gut metagenome | biome: human gut; feature: human-associated habitat; material: faeces | place: Denmark | collected 2008/2010 | reverse complement strand
CACGGGCAAATACATCGGCTACATGGGTTGAATCCTTAGCAGATAAGCCAAAACCATTTAAAGCGGTAGCAGCGTATTCAGCGGCCGCACCCACATCACCACCAGAAACAGCTGCTAAATCTAAAACGCCCGGGGTGGCTTTCATAATCTGATTTGTATTAAAACCTGCTGAAGCCAAAGCTTCCATACCTTGAGCTGCTTCTTTAGCACTAAAGGCTGTTTGCGCCCCCAGTTTAATCGCTAAATCATTTAAACCTTTTAGTTGCTTGGAATTGGCCCCAGCAATTGCGCCAACCCGTGACATTTGGTGTTCAAAGTCTGCACCAGTTTTTAAAGCAGCTACCCCCAAAGCACCCATCGCTACAGCTGAAGCTTTTACTGCCGTAGAAACAACCTTAGAAGACTTAGCCAAAGCGTCGGTTGATGATATCGAACTTTTAGAAATTTCTGAATTAAAGCGACGATAAACAGCCGTTGCTTCTCTAAACGCCGCCACATAATTAGTGATGTTAGCACCTAAGATCACTTCACTTTTAAACGTACTCATTTACCCTCGCCACCTTTCATTCTGCGATATTCTGCTAAACGCTTAGCTATTCTTACTAATTCGGGGTTCATTTCATTTTCGGTCTGTTTAAGCTTACTTACCTTTGATAACGCCTTTTGATAATCAAAAAATTCATCAAAGTTTTTATAAAGAGGTTCACCATTTTTGTTAGTAGACTTAGCTGCTAAAATACTCCAAGCCAAGTCACGTCTTTTAAAAGTCTCATCAACTTGTTTTAAGCTATAAGCTTCCATTCTAAGTTCATACTCATAAATAGTTAGCTTGTTAACTTCATCTAAGCTGGTGAAATCTAGGTATCGGAAACACTCAAGCGCTATTCTGCGGTAGGTTTGTTCACTGGTTTCTCTTCTTGGTTCTTTTTCAGAATTTCCTTTACGATTTGTTCGTAATTGCGAATCAACGGCTTGGTTTGCCGTGCTTTCTTTAATTCTTTGACAAATAGTCCGAAAAAATTAACGTACTCTTTTTCGGAGTTAAAACCATCAACCCAAGCATCAAACTGTTCTTCAGTCAAATCTAACTCAGGCATCAATGCAGCGTGCATAGCTTCATACAATGCATATGGGTTGGGGGATTGTAGCCGTGCATAAATGCTTGTAACTCCTGTACCAAATTCAACTTCAGTACCCGTTTTATACTTAGTGTCTAATTCTCTAACAAATCCAATTCCAAAATGAAGCGGATAATTTTTACCCTCGATTTTTACAAACATCTAACGTTCACTCCTATTCTGTTGCTTGGGTAGTATCAGCAAAGGCGTATTGTACTTCTTTTTGTTGTTCAGAGGTCAAAGTTGCTTCCCCTGACACTGGTAATTGGTCAACGTTCATGGTTGTTTTTAGTTCTACCAGTTTGCCAATTTCTGAAGGTACTTCCCAGGATTGAAGGTAACCCCGAGCATATTTAGCACCATACTTACCGCTACCTTTGGAGTCAGCTAAGTTAATATCCCACACTTCTAGCATTTTAGAATGCAAAACCGCATCTTCTAGCATCTTATTTACGTCATCTAAGCTTGAAATAGCTTCGATTTCCAAAGTAGCTGTGGCCGTGGCTGGTGAGTTAATATTTCCATCCTTAGTTTCAGTTGAATCTGATTTAGCTTCAAACTTCCATGTGTGTTGTGTTTGCAACGCTAGCTTAGTAGCAGCTTTCTTAGTACGTTCTTCAAACAAACGAAAAGCTAAAATTCTATCTTTACCATAAATTGGTGTTACAGTATCTGCCATTAGATTTTCCTCCTTGTATTTAGCCAATGTACTCAAATTCCACTTCAACAATTCCGTGCAACAAAGTTTGAGCCGTTGTGTTATCTAACATAAATTGTGAATTACTAGCTACGTAGCCAATGCTATAGCCATCAGCGCGCCTTAAACGCTTAAGGCCCTCTAATAGCTTGCTAGCCATATCAGTCAACAGCTTACGCTTATCAGCTATTCCGTAGAAGTGCACCGTTAACCGGCTTTTACCTAGAAGTCGGTCCGTCTTAGCTTCCAACGGATTGTTAAATTGCTCGCCTAGAAAAATGAAAGGATATCCTACATCGCCAGGCAAATAAGTATAAGTACTAAAACCTAAACTAGTAGCTAGTTTAAAAACTTCGTCATAAATAGCTTGATTGGGTTCCTTCATGTATTACCACGCACCAATCTATCCATGTCTTCAATGAATTTATCTTCAGTGTTGTATAAAGCAGGTCTCAAGTGGGGGGTGCCAGGTTGATACCGTGTACCGTATTCTTGGTAAGGATCATACTCAGCGTTCCCAGATACCACAGCTAGATAAGTCATTTCATGAAATTTATTATCTAGTTTGATATGACGCTTCAAAAAGCCTGTGTCAACCGGTGCATACTGCTGAGCTAGTTGGTGCATATTGGCCCCATGTTCTTTAACAACCTTGATTACGTCACTGCCTAGGTTCGCATTATTAGTTAAGAACCTAGTAAGGTTTTCATCTTCTTTGATTGAAATACTAATACCAGCTCTCATGAGACGTCCCCCTTTAAAACAATTACTTGTCGATTGTTAATCGTTTTTTCGGTTACAAAAAAATACTTACGTTTACCAATTAAGCAGTAATCATAAGTATCTTTATAAATTCTCTTCATATGCACGATAATGTTATTAGTTCTTAAGTCGCCAAAAACTAGGGCTGACTTTTCAAAACTAGGCGAAGTTATCCGACAATCACGCTGAATTGTCGTCGGTTCTGTTGTCACTGTTTCCCCTAGATCGGGGTCATAGTGTTTCCGACCACCTTTTACAAAAATAATTGTATCCGTGTACCTCATCAGAACATCACAAACTTTCCTTTTGTTGTGTCCCGGTGGTTATCTATCCACTCTTGAATATCGTCAGCAAAAGGCGCTAGGTCGTCTGTTTCGTAAGTTGCACTTACATCAGACTCACTAGCGCTCTTTTTACCTTCATCATTAATTCGATTGAATCGTGAAATAGTCGCCTCAACTAGAATGTAGTCAAGTTCGGCCGGAACTTCTGATACATTCCCTAGTTTCATCTTCAACCGTGCTTCCACGACGCTTTGAATACTAGCCAATAAGCTATCCTTAGAGTTATCTATAAACCCTAGAATTGTTTTGACCTTTTCGATAGTACCCATAAGCCCACCTACTTAGCACTGTTGCTAGCTTCTTGAACTGTGCCAACTACAACCTTAGTATCATCGTATAGGTAAGCTGCGTAGTGCTGATCAGCGGTCATAATTGTAATTTTCTTGATGATATCACGGTCTGATTCCACCTTCACATCACGCTTGCGAACTAACTTCAACGCTGGTGAAACGCTATCTGCCTTGATAAATAAAGCTTCAGTATCAGCTAATTTCTTAGAACGAATAATTTGTACCCCGAGTACATCGAAGTAAGTCCCACGAATTAAGGCATCGGCAATCTTATCAGAACCAGAATGGTTTTTAATTGCGTCCATGCGGATTTTAGCAGCTGTCTTAGGTGATACGACCAAGACTACTTGCTCATCGTCTTCGTCATTGAAAATATCTAATCCTGCTTGAACTCCATCAACATTCGGTGTCATAGTTACTTTTTGCTTACCCTTTTTAGCTTCAGCTAGTAAGTCATCATCAATCTTATTAGCGATAGACAAGCCTAATTGCCGGGTGGATTCCTTTAATGGTTCACCCTCAGCAGATAATAAGGATTCATCAGTAATTTGAGTACCTTTGGCAGCCTTTTTTACCTTAACCATCGTGCTCTTAGTTCCTAATTTATCAAGGGGAATAGCTTGACCTTCGGGAATATCTTGGGCGTCACCAATGTATGTGAACTTAGGGAACTTCAAAGAGTCGCCCGGTTGTCCTTTCAAGGTATCGTCAATCTTTGCTAGCGGTGTAAAGCGCAATTGCTTTTCTAATGCGTATTGAACCATTGGTGCTAAGACTTCCGGGTCAATCATATCTGCCATTTGTGTTAATGTATCAACCATTTTAAATTCCTCCCATTAAACTCTTAAATTGTTCTGGATTATCTTTTTTGAGCTGTGCAATCTCTTGCATACTCATTTCTTCAAAACTCTTGCTAGCGGTGATTGATTTAGTACCACCTTTGTCCTTAGGCGTTTTACCAGTCATCATCTCATCAAGAGTCTGTTCCCGGACGTTGCGAGCAAACGCTAGCAGGTCATCGACTTTAGCCTTAGTTGTTTCAGCGTCATCTGTTACTACTAGAGCCAATTGTTCATCACTAAGTGTTAGTCCACTTTCTGCTAGCATCTTACGAGCAGTATTTTGCATTTCAATCGCAGCTAACTTTGCTTCGGCCTCATTAGCTCGCTTAGTGGCTTGCTCTAACTCGTAGCTACGTTTTTGTTCAGCGTTCATTTTAGCAAGCTTGGTGGCTTCATCCTTAGCAGCTTGGATTTTTTCCTCTTGCTCTTTTAACGCCCGGTTTAGACGAGTTTGGACGATTTCGCTAACCTCATCTTTGGTATAAGTCTTTTCCTTGTTTTGTTCAGTTCCTTCATTTTCAACTTGTGCACCAACTTCATTTGAAGGTTCTTCTGCAAAATATTGGATATCTAAATTCATAACAGCACCTCGTTTAAAGTCCGGTCGACTATTTACTCATGTTTGTTCTTTTAGGCCTGCAAACACGGAAAAAAGGCTATAAAAATAGCATCCACAGTATTTATGTGAATGCTATATTTAATACATTGCATTTGTTACTAACGGTAATACTTCTTTTAAAGGCATATCATCTATTTTCATATCTAGGACTTCATTCATTGTCATAAATGACGGGACATCCGGCTTAAGACTGCAAAAAACCATCCATTTATCCGACTTTGCGTCAGGCTCAATAAAATAGTTTATTCCTTTGTAGTCAAATGAAACTTCCATATCCATATTCATTGCTTCTCTTAAATCACTAATTGTCATATTCTCGCCACCTTTTCACAAGTTCTAATTCTTCATCAGTTAACGGAACGTTTGGATCCTTACTTCTCTTATATTTTACACCATTTTCACTTTTTATTATAGTCCATTCATGCTTATGGGGAACTACTTTATGATGCTTTGGATTACCATGATTGGTTAAATCAAAATCAACAAGTACGTATCCTTCGTTATTATATAAACGGTACTGTACTACCTTGTCTTCAACGTATCTCGCCGATACAGAATTGGGCCGAGCTTTTACTGGAATCTTTTCATCAGGCTGATATTTGACTGGCGTTACGTTTAGATACTTAGCGGTATAACTAAGCTTTTTCTCATCCACCCAGTAAGCAGCCTTGCTACACCGACACCGTGGATGCTCAGGAATCATAGGAACATCATCTAACCTGTAAACACCAATCCCGTGTTCATTGTTACTTTCGGCAATTTCACGGCACCTCTTGCAAGCTGTCGGTTCAGCTATCCATTTACAGAACTTAAAGCCATTACGCTTTAAAGATTCCATTTGTGCAACGTCCTGTACTCTAGCACTTTCAGTTACAACTAGGTTTTCGATTACTGAAGTTGTGTTATTAATCTCTTTAGCAATATTAGTCCTTAGGCTCGCTATCATCTGCTTAGGGTTAGTCCCTTGAATCATAGCTCGACTAAGCAACATATCAAGTTTAGCTTTTAATACATCTTGATTTATCCATAATCGGCTAGACCAAGTCGCACCATGAAAACTAGCATTAACCACCGTGGTTGCACTTTGTTTTAAATCAACGTTTTTATGATAGCCAAGGATACCTGACTGCCGTTTCAACTCATCTTGATACGACTTTAGCAAATAATCATTAAACGCTAACTCTTCTTTGTTAGTCGCATTAGTAATTTCCAGTCCTAATTGCGCCTTTAAGAACTCTAAGCGATTAATCTTCATAGTAGCGTTATAAATCTTTAAACGATCATTAGCATACTGACTAAAATCTTTTTTGGCTACCATTTTAGCCGCTGTTTCCTCAAAACTCTTGACATCAAATGAATTAATTTTCTTAACAGCTTCACTCATGGTTAACCCTGTGTCACTAGCATACTTAGCATAGAAGCCGTTTATTTGTTGCTGGATACTATTTGCTAGCTCTTCATAACGTTTAACCATTTCATTCAGATATGTGTTATCGTTCTTAATTCGCTGTTCAATCCACTTCTGTTCACGCTGTTCCCAGTAATTATTGCTTCTGCTTTTCTTCATCAGCTACACCTTCAAAGTCATAATTGGCAGGATTGGCCTTCACAGCGTTATTTACCTTCTCAGCTTCTTCCTTAGCAATGCGTTCAATCTCTTCTTGTGGATTGTCGACTAAGCTTGAGAGAGCTTTTAATTGAGTTTGCTTAGAAACAATCCCCTCTAAGTTCTTAGCCACATTTGCTTCAAGCTCAATGTTCTTAGGCAAATTACGAGTAAAGTTAAAGACTAGTTGGGTAACTGGATCATCAACCGTACCTGTTAGCACATCTTTAGCCCGCTTAAGAATATTCTTTTTGAGATTAATCACTTTAAAAGCGATTCGGTACATGCTTCTTAGCGAAACAATAAACTTGCGCTCTTTGATAGATGCTAATGACCTCATGCCTTGCATTTTCAACTCAATTGAATAGCCAGACTGGTCATTACCAGAATTATTAATATCATCTAGGTTGGTAACCATTGTTGTTTGAAATAAGCTGCGGGTTAATCTGTCAAGCAGATTTTCTTGTGTCCCATCGCCGTTAGGACGCTCTAGAAACTTAGCGTCAGCACTATCGCTATCAATTGCAATAACCCGACTGTCTGCCATAGTTTCTAAAACTTTATCGTCTAGGTCTCCGCCTTTAAAAAAGAGGTAGGCATCAGCAATAGCATCAGAGTCATTGGCTTTTTGACTAAGCGCCTTATTTATTCCATTCATCAAAGAAATAGTGGAGTTGTCATAAAGCGGTGTGCGCTCGTCGTTTTCCATAAACTCAACGGCAGGAACTTCATCAAATAACGTTTGATCATCAGTAACAAATTTAAAGTTGCTATCAAAAGTAACAATGCGATTGGCAGAATAGACTTGACCAGTGATGTTATCGTCTTTATCTTTGCCATAATGTACAAAATATAACGGCATATGTGCCACTGAATCATCATAGATTATAAATGAATTGGTAGGGTTAGAAATCGCAACCCTAATCGTTTTGTCTTCAGCACAGTACAAAAACATATACGCTCGACCGTAGATAGAACAAAGCTTAGCAATATCACTAATCTTATCCGGAACAGAATTTAAAGTGTTAAACTGCTGAAGCTTATCATTTTGCTGTTCATCTTTAAGCGATATTTGCGGTGGAACTCCAGCAAAAAAGCCATTAAACACATTAACCAAATACTTTGCATAATTAACTGATATGCGATTATCTGGTTTGTTTAACGGCTTAGCTGGTTCACTTTCAATATCATAGTGGCCTTTATACATTTGCATGTTCTTTAGATACTGTGTACTGTGACTTTGGTTATACTCTATAAAAGCTTGTAAGTCCTCTGAGGATAGTTCTGAATCACTAGGATATAAGAATACCCCGTTATCATCTACCATTCCCTTACCATCAATTTTTTCCATTCAATCACCACCTTAAAATGAAATGTTGTAAGTCTTGATTTTAGAAGCACCAGCGTATTCTTCCATTAAGCTATATCTGATTGCATCTATTGCGTGGTTGTTAGCATCAACCGGTGTGTTTAACCAGTTGCCTAGTTTATCTTGGTCATAAGTATAGGTGTTAAACTCTTCGATTGTGTGCTTGCAGCTAGGATGTAGGTAAATCTTTAAGCCTTGCATGAAGCTTATCCCAGTTTGAATTGAGTCTTTGGCTTTTTTCATCGGTCTAATTCGCCGCATACCTTTGCGCCTTAGTTCTTCAATAATCATCGGTGAAGCAGAATCGGCTGTGATTTTAGCTCCCAAAAGATTTCTTTGCTCTACTTCTTTGATAATATCTTCAACTACAAGGCCTGTACGGTATAGCTCATTAAATACCCACAGTTCGTGTTTGCCTTTATCATAAATTGACGAAAGTAAAGTAGTTGGATCATGTGTAAAACCGAAGTCCATTCCAAAATAAGTCTGGCCAACTTCTTTTATTTTTCGGTTAACATCAAACTCTTTGACTTCAAAGTTTTCAAAAACTAACCCTTCTGCTACACCCCATTCGCCATCACAAACAATACGCGCACGTCTTGGATTAGTCCTATACAAATCTAAATAACGCTGTTTATCCTTTTCATCTAGCCATTCATTTACTCTGAAAGTTGTTGTGCTAGAAAAAACATCCTTCCTTTTAGTCTTCTCATCGAAAAAGGCTGTTTTAAGCCAGTGGCGTTCGTTCCACGGATTAAACGTGATTGTCACTTGCTTAAAGAAATTAGGGTCATCGTAAGTTCCTCGGATAGATTCAACTAACGTATCAAACTTATCAGAATTTTCAATCTCGTAAGCTTCTTCTATCCAAAGCCATGATAAGTTACCTACCGGCACTGTAATAGAGGTGATTTTCAAAGGGTCATCTAATCCTCGGAATAGTATCTTTTGACCAGTAGGCAGATAAGTTATTTCAGGCTTACCCTCGTTAAACTTAAATAAACTGCTAACCCTTAACCGATTAACAGCCCACTTTAGCACAGTATACGTACTATCACGATTAGTATTAGAATACCGTCGTACAACTAACAAATTAGCCCACGGATACTTCATTATCCGCCAAACAAAGTTAAGCGCAGTCGTCATAGATTTTTTAGAACCCCGAGAACCCTTGACTACACGATAAAAATGCCTGTCATGCCAAAACTCATTATATCCTCCACCTATCACTTCAGACATCTTAAGCTCAGCCATCGCCATCATCTCTCGGAATATCATCAACCAAGGTTGGCAGAGAAATTTGTACATCCCGTTTATCTGTGAACATGGCGTAAGCTTTACCTAACAGCTCAGCTGCTTTTATCCGGTCTTTAACAGATACTGGCAGTTCCTCCACCTTACCACTAGCTGACATAACTTTTTCTTTCTCTTCGCCTCTTGCTATCGACGAGAAAAATTGTAATATTTCATCTTGCTTCATAATGGCCCTATTTCGTTTTTCTTCTGTTGCCTTCTGAATGTGAGCACTAAGTTTTACTAAGTTTTGAGCCCCCTGTACATTAGGTTGCTTATAACCTGCAAGCCGGGCCGCTTCAGTCGCATTCATCATCGCTTCACCGATATAGGCATCAATGAAAGCTTGCTGCTTATCGGTTAGCTTCACCATGTTATCACCACCTTTGCAAAATAAAAAGCAGGGGGAATCCCTGCTTTCAAAATATATTAGTTCACTATATCATCATACATCATTTTTAGGTTATTGATTGGGTACAGATTGGGTACAAATTGGGTACTACCAGTTGACAACGGCCGACTTGACACCGGCGACATAAAGCTGCTTGACGTACTCATACGAATAGTGCATCTCGTCAGCAATGGTTTCGAGCGTAACGTTGTCAATAAAGTACCGCTCAAGCACAAGTGCCGACTTTTGATTTTCAAGTGCGTCAATGCACCGCATAATGTCAGCCCTATTCTGTCTGGCGAATTTCAGTGTCGAGTTGATTTTACTTTCAAGCTCGTCTTTGCGAATCAGCTTGTCTTCAAGCGTAATCCGTACCGACGCCTTAGGCTCACTGCTCAGCGCCGGAGATTTGACCGACATCAGATCACGGTCAATCTGTTCCAGTCGCTCTTCCATCCTTGCTACCTTTTCCATCAGCGCCCGATACCGCATCAGCGCTTTTTTGCTTTCTCGAAAATGCTCGTCTTTTGATACGATTCTCATTCAGTCACTCCCCATCCATCAAATATGCCACTATCGCAACCATGATTGCAGTCCCCACAAATGCAAGTGTCGCAACTACAATCTGCGGCAGAAAACGTTCAAAAAACATTGCCGTAAACATACATATTGATGCTATCCACATAAAAACTTTGTACCAATCCATTTCATTCCTCCTCAATCAGTTTGATTGCAAGCACGTCGTTAGCGTTGATATAAAGGTCAGGGCTTGTAGTATCGTTGAACATATCCCAGATGCTGACAAACCCTTTTTTAATCTCAAAGTCACATGCTTCGACCTCCGAAACACCATCTATAAGACCACGTTTGTCATACATTCTGTATCTGATTCTGTACTTCATTTCTTTTCCTCCTTGGCTTTTTTGTTAGGCTTCTACACTTACTTTTCTAACTTCTAACTCTGCTAACTGCTCAGCCTCTTCCCAATTCGTAGCTTTGACTAGCATATTAGTCCAGATGCCGTTAAGTTCAACGTAAACTAAATAATCCTTCACTTTCTCTTTCCTCTCCAAAACTTGTAATAAACCCAGCAACCCAAGCCAAGTAAGTTAGCAACAGTAAGAATTTTGCTACTAGTTGTTTAAATTTCATTTTATGAACACACTCCATCTTGTCTTGCTGCGTTTATCTCCTAAAATCGGTTGTTGTCCAAACACTTCAAATACTTCTTTAGTTTTAATCTGCTCTTCGTTCCATTTAAACAGCAGCACACCATTACCTTTAAGAACTCGCATACATTCTTCAAAACCCTGTTTTAAATCTTGTTTCCAAGTGTCTTGGTTAAGTTTACCGTATTTTTTGACTAGCCAAGAGTTTGCTCCGCCGTGAATCAAATGTGGTGGATCAAACACCACTAAGTCAAAACTACTATCAGAAAATGGTATCTTTCTAAAATCTCCTATTACGTCAGGTCTAATTTCAACTTTTCGTTTTAGATGTCTATCTTTGTAGTAAAGAATTTCATTTCTGATATCCATGTAAGTTGTGTGTTTCTCTTGCTTATTAAACCAGAACATCCTCGAGCCACAGCAAACATCTAATATCTTCATTTCTTATTTACCTCCATCTTCAGCGCATACACTGAAAAAGTGAAGAAGCATACTAACCCAGTAATTAGCCACAGCTTAAATACTGTTACATTGAACCAGTCCCAAATGCCAAATAGCAGCAGTGCAAAGTTGGCCACGAACGAAATTTTAAAGATGAGTTTATCAATCATTTTCATTTCTTATTCCTTCCTTTTCAAATACGTCGATAACAAAAAGCCAACGGTGGCGACGCTGAAAAACACTGTGGCCGTGGCGTGAGAGGAAAAGCTCATAAATAAGTTTGCTGCCAGTACACAAATTATTGCTATCCACTCTGAAATGTCGCTTAGAATTTTAAACCAATCCATTTTCGTTCCCCTTTTCAATCGGTTTCTTCCTCCTCAAGCAGGTGGCCGGCTATGTTGTTAATGCTCGTAGTAGCCCAATCCATTTGCGTAAAGGCATGGCAAAAATCTTCGGGCTGCGCTGCCGCGGCCGTATGGATATCAGTGCGTTTCCCAAGGCCGTAAATCAAGTGCCAGATCTTGCACTCCGCCTCGATTATATATTTGTATTCGTCGTCGATATTAAAATCCGTCACCCCGAAATCGCTCAGTTCGATCATTCCATCCGGACAATTGTTCATACCGTCCATTCGCCGTACATAGATGACAACATTGTCCCCACAAACATCGATGGATGATGTGGTTATACTGCACCACTCACCGTCTCCCAACGGCTCAATAGTCATGTTTTGGTTATACCCGCTCCCCTCTTCGATCAGAGCTTTCAGTTCAGCCGCCAAATCATTTGTCATTCTCGTTACCCTCCTTCGTTATCCCAGTAACGCCTTGCACAGTGCCCACATTGCTGCAAACCATAACAACAACAATGCCGTTACCAAACAACCTGCTTTATCTTTGGAATCCATTCCAACCACTCCTATTCCTTTAGGTCAATTATGTTTACGTGTTTCATAATGATGTTTAATATTTTTCCGACTTCTTCAAAATCATAGGTTTTTAGACAATCCTTATCTACACATTCATAGATTTTCCAGTCGTTTATACGTTCCCTTTCGATAAATATAGTATGGTCTTTATAATAAACCTCCATACTCTCAAGAAGCCTTTCGTCAAATTTCTTATTCCATTCAAGCTGACCATTGAAATCTATAGCCTCAACATAAAAGCTTGAACTGTCGTATGTTGCTTCTAACTCGGCGATCATATTCTTAAAATTCGTATTCACTTCGCATACCTCTGTTCCTTTTTAACCATGCCGTCACCCTTCTACCAGCCAACGATATAATATCCAGGCTACCGTAAGCCACCATATCAACAGCACTGTTACTAGACAACCGGCCAAATCAGCCGAGTTTCTGTTTTTCATCTGACCACCCCCTTCGACTTTTCAAGCATGTCTTCCTGAAACTCCATAATGCAATACAAAAATCTGTGCGCCAGTTCGTGGTCATACCGGTTATATATGATGTCCAGTGTGCTGACCACCCACTCGAAATACTTTTCTGAATCGAGCGGCACCCGTGTCAGCATGACATTGCTAGCCGCCATCCATTTCTGCAGGTCTTTAAAGTACGCTTCCCAGTCCATCTTGATTCATCTCCTTGATTTCGATATAGATTCCCGGAACGTCCGCCCAGTATTTTTCGCTGATCAGACTGACCACGAAACGGTCGTCATCCCAGAATCCCAGTCTGGTCATGCAGTCCTGAAGAAGCTTAAGCATGTTGTCCACGTCAGGCTTTGTCGTTTTGTACTCGCCGTCAACGTGCTTACCCTTCTTCTTGAAACACCACGTGACCACCAGGCGCAGCGGACCGTGCATCGGTTCGTCGGGCTTATGCTCGTCCAGTCTCTCCATCAACAGTGCCCTTGTCTTTTTCAGTTTTTCAGGTTCGTAGAAAATTGGTATACCTCTGTTCACCCTTACTTTTTTCTGCTGATGAGTGCATGTCGGCACGTCTTCCAAAGCCACAAAAAATGTCATTCCCATTCTCATTTTTCCTTCTTTCCATAATGCTACACTTTTAATTCTCAGACTTTCCAATTCTCATTTTCTTTTTCCGACACTCCCCCCCCTTCCGACAGTCCCATGACACACTCCCCTGTGGGGAGTAGTGTGTCATGGACGTGTCAGTGCGGTATTTTTCAGCCCGTCATGACACCGTGACAGGCCGATGACAGGCTAATAGCCTGTCGCCTAGGGGTAGCTATAAAGCTAAATCTTTTAACATTAATTTAAGATTAAATTCTTTCTAATCTTTAGAATCATTATTGTTCTTTTCTGGAGACTTCAGCCAGACTTCTCCGCGGCTTACGACAAATTTTTCCGATTTTTTTATCCGGCGGTATACCGCTCTGTCGGAAATATCGAGTGCCTTCACCAGGTCGTCGACAAGAACTGGTCCACCTGTTCCGTCAAAATCCAGATTGCGGAATGCCTGTTCAAATTCTGACATCGTTTCTTCCGAACGCTTTTCGTTTGCTTTCTTTATTCCCTCCTTCCATGAACGTCCATTCTTCTTGTAGCCGTCGTCAAGACTGATGTCCGCCAGACTGTCGTCTTCCCGATGAATTGGGTAATCGAACCAAAAATTACGGGGCTTCGGGCTGGCGAATTCGCGCAGAACCGCTGACAGTCGCCATGCAGTCTGTGTATATGCCTTTTCTTCAGCTTCACGGACACGCCTTGCGTTGTCCTGCATGATCTGCTCATAGCCCGAAACGGCACGGTGGATTGCCACCATGACGTGGTGACCCATGCGGTCTTTGCTAGTCATGTCGCCCGGCGTGATTTCCTTGAGATAGTCGGGGCGGAAGGTGGCGATTGTCTTGTACATTTCGACGCACGCCATTTCGGCTGCATGCTTGTCATAATGCGCTTCGTCCACCGGCAGTTCGGTCAGATCAAGGATTGCGTCAGGGTCACGGGCAAAGACACCGGATCCTGACGAACGGTCAATTGACGATTTGCCACCTTGCGCACCTTTTGAGTGGTGGTGGGCATATATCACTGCACAGTCCAGTTCGGTGGCGACCTTGTCAAATTGATTGACGAAATCGGCCATGTCCTTTGCACTGTTTTCGTCACCCGTCAGCACCTTGTAAATCGGGTCAATCACGATTGCGATGTAACCCATGTCCTTTGCGCGTCTGATAAGCTTCGGCGTCAGTTTGTCCATAGGCGTTGATTTGCCACGCAGATTCCAGATGTCAACATTGACAATGTTTTTGTGATCATAGCCCAGGGCGTCTGTGATGTCCACAAAACGTTGTTTGGCCGACCGTCCGTCCAGCTCGAGGTTGACGTACAAAACGCGCCCCTGCTGACACGGAAAGCCCATCCACGCTCTGCCGTTGGCAATGCTCAAAACGAGATTGATCAGGGCAAAACTCTTGCCGGCTTTTGACGGACCGGCAATCAGCAGCTTGTGACCCTGCCTCAGAATTCCGCTGATCAGCTCCGGTGCCAATTCAATCGGCTTGTCAAACAGTCCTTCCAGATTCTCGATTTCGGGCAAATTGTCGTTCATGTCCTCGATGTATTCATGCCATTCTTCCCAGTCGGGTTTGCCTATGTGGGTAGCCACCAGAAACTGCTTCTTTTCTCCGCGCTGAAAGCCCGGCATTCTGGTCAAGCGCGACGGATTCTTGTTCTGCTTGTCAATCCGCATTCCGTTTTTGTCAAGGACCGAGTACAGATAGTCGACCCTTTCCTTGTATTGCGGATAGCTCGTAGCGTCGACCTTGACAATGGCGTGAAGCGATTTGCCACCGGTGTATGTCAGTGCGGCTATCGGCAACTTGAGCTTGCGGTAAATTTCGTGTTGCAAGCTGACCGGAATGGAATCAGATTCAACAAGCGCATACTTGAATTCAGCCACGTTGTCGTTTTTGACGCCGTTTCCGTCAAGCGGATTGAGACGGCACCATGCACCTGCTTCAGGATCAGGATCACCGAGGACCGCCCCAACGTCTCCGCCGTTCCGTCTCAGTGCGTCTTCGATTTCGCCGGCTGACCACGTGTAGATGCCCTGGTCGCCGGGAACGTACTTGACGTTGCCGTCTTTTTCGTGAGCATAGGCGTTGATCACGAAGCCCACGATATCGCCGGGATCGAAAACAGCCTTGAGAAAGTCCGTGATCTGTTTGGCAGGATTCCACACTTCAGGCGGTTTGATTTCCTCACCGTCCATGTAGCTGGTGTCGAGCAGCTTGTAGTCTTTGTCAATCATCGGAGTGTACCGCTCTTCCGCTTCGACTGCATCGTCCCATCCCATCGTCTGCTGATTCTCTTTGCTATGCGCTGATGTCCATCCCCCGTCCTTGGCCATCTTTGTGATGGTTGCGCCCGTCACTATCTGACCATCATCATCAAAACCGTTCCATTTTCTTTCGCATTCTCCGTCATGATACCTGGTGGAATCACGCTGAGACCATGTGTCCCAGTCGTCAACACTGTATCCCTCATGCTTGAGCGCCATGCCGACCTGTACCCAGCCGTTGTAGTCAAGCATTGCCGGGTCGATGTAGTCGAGCAACGGCACCAGATCGAATTTTTCCATTTAGTCGTTTTCCTCCTTTCGAAGGCCCGCCGAGGGAATCGAACCCCCGTTACACCAGTGCGGGCTGTCAGCTTTTATGGCTGATACTGTGCCGGAACAATGCCGACTGGAATGCGCCATCCGTTGGCTGAGATACGTCCAATCATTTTACTTGCGTGTTCAAAAGACCACTGACCGACATGCAGAAAACCCTTGCGTTCCAGGAACCGGATTTGTTTTGGCGTGGAAAGTCCTTCCTGCTGGCGCTTGCTCAGCCTTTCCAGAATCAGCGCCGCTTTGCCGGCATTGCCTACATCGTCGGGATTGATTCCGAGATGTTCCAGTCGTGCAATCTGTTTCTGCGTAGGCGGTCCCATTTCCCATCCGAACGATGGTACATAGTCCGCCAGATCTTCCGCCTGAATGGACATTTCGAACTGGATTGGGTCTACCAGCTTCTGCTTGCGTTTCTGCATTTCCTTCAAACGCTCGGCAAGTGAATTCTCGCGCTCTGCAATGACATCTTTTGACGCCTGTTCTTCTGCTTCGCCGATATCCGTCGGTCCGCCTTCTCCGTTTTCCGCTTCATTTTCGAGATTCTCAGTCATTTTCTGAGCAACTTCAGCACTCTTGCAAATAAGATGTGCCGGATGGCAGAGATCCATGCGGTCGGTGTGCCACAAAAAATCAAGCAGAAGCAAGTCTTTTTTGCCCGGTGCCAGTCTGGTGCCACGCCCGACCATCTGACTGTAGAGTCCGCGGACTTTGGTCGGTCTGAGCACCACTACGCAGTCAACGTCCGGGCAGTCCCACCCTTCGGTCAGCAGCATTGAGTTGCATAGCACCTGGAACTCATTCTTGTCAAAGCGTTTCAGAATCTGTTCACGGTCCGGCGAACTTCCGTTGACTTCGGCGGCTTTCAAGCCCTTTTTGTTAAGGATCTTGCAGAATTTTTGAGAGGTGGATACCAGCGGCAGGAACACCACTGTTTTGCGGTCCTTGCAATGTTTGACCATCTCGTCGGCAATCTGCCACAGATACGGATCAAGTGCATCGCCGAGGTCATGCGTTGAGAAATCTCCAGCCGACTGCTTGACACCGCTCAAATCAAGCTTAAGTGGGATGGTCAGCGCCTTGATTGGCGAAAGATAGCCTTCCCTGATTGCCTGCGCAAGCCCGTACTCATAGGCAAGACTTTCGAAATACTCGCCGAGATTTTTCATATCCCCGCGGTCAGGTGTTGCCGTAACACCTAGCACCTTTGCACCTTCAAAATGTTTCAGCACTTTCTGATAGCCGCTGCTGATGCAGTGGTGAGCTTCATCGACAACAATCGTATCGAACCAGTCTTTGGGAAACTGATCCAGGCGCTTGTCACGTTGCATGGTCTGCACACTGCCGACTGTTACACGTCGGTATGACTGCAGTGACGTTTCTTCCGCCTTTTCAGTTGCTGTCTGAATTCCCGTGCTCTTGTAAAGCTTGTCTGACGCCTGCTCAAGCAACTCGCCACGGTGGGCAAGAATCAGACAACGGTCGCCGGCACGTACCTGATCTTCGATAATCTTGGAAAAGACAATCGTTTTTCCTGTCCCGGTCGGCAGAACAAGCAACGTCCGTTTCTTGCCGTCTGCCCACTCTTTCTCGACCGCTTCACGGGATTCTTCCTGATACGGTCGTAGTTTCATAGCTTCGCTCATTTAATCACCGCCTTAAAACATTCCCATTCCCGGCGTGTACCCAGTTGACTGTTGCGGTTGTTGCTGAACCGGCTGTGGTTGTGCCTGCTGAACTGGTTGTTGCTGTGCGACGTTCTGTGGCGCTGTTCCGTCTTCCGGTGCTTTGAAACGCTTGACCTGATTGTTTGTGCGCTCTTCGCCGTTGCGGTTCGTGTACTGGTGTACTGACAACTCGGCAGTTCCTGTCTTGCCGACGATGTTCCAGTTCGGCTGAAACGGCTGACCTGTAACAACTTGCTGACCGAGGCAACGGAAGAATTCAGTCAACTTCCACTGCATGGATTTGAGCAGATACAAGCGCTCCGTAACTGTCGTTGTGCCCTTGTCGCCGCCGTCAAAACGCAATTGCACTTCCGCAAACGGTGCTCCGTTCGGAATCTTCGTCGAGTTACCAGAATAACGCTTGCGATCCATGCTCATGATTTGGAATTGATACGTTCCTTCCGGAAGCGTCACAAACTGGCTTTCTTCGGCCGTGATAGGGCCATCGAAACTAAGAAACTCATTGTCGTTCATCATGTTGTTGTTCATATTGTCGTCCTCCCTATTGTTCTGGGTTGAAAAGGTCTGTCTGCGATGACTTGATCGTCACGAAAATGTCCAGATCTTTCAATGCTTTCAGTTTTTCCAAATCAACGTCCGAGCTGCAGGCTTCAAGTGCAATCTGCACGTTGCCGTTCTTGTCGACCGTAAACTTCATGATGTTTGCGGCCAAATTTTCAATATCCAATTTTTCCATCATAGCTTATTCCTCCTATTTTCCAATTACGCCAAGCGCTTTGTCCCAGTTAGCGGCGATGTGTTCCCACAAATCCGATGGGACGTTTTCCACCGGTGTGTCAGCCGGCATGAATCCGCCCTTGTAAATGATCTGCATCAGGTCGGCGATGGTGATCTGTGAACGGACTGCCAAATCGGTCACGCTTGCCGGAACACTTGCCGGGAATTCGAATTCTTCACCGGTTTCAATCGGCTGTTCGAACGGGTCCGCTTGTTCTGTGGCGGAGACTGCCTGTTCAAACGGGTCGGCTGGTGCAGGTTGCGGTTGTGGTACTGACTGTGCTACTGGTTGTGATACCGGTGTTTCCGTGATTCCCGTTGCGGCAGTGTAGTACGGCGCGAATTTTTGGAAATCAAAAGGCATTACGTCGGGCAGACCAATGCGGTTCTTGGCATCCCATGCCGGCATGTGCGTCGTATAAAGTACGCGTTCGCCACCAGTGCCTTTCTTCTTGCCGTTTTCGTCCGTGACCAGTACTGTCCGGTAGTTGGCAAACAGGATCATGTCTGCCCATTCCTTGACAAGAGCTGCATCCCTGCGCTCAAGCTTGAGCGTGTACCTGTCAAACTGCCCCATTTCGTCAGGCAACTCGGTCTTTTTCTGCTCGGCATGCGCCGTAATGACAACGTTCATGCCGGCATTTTGAATTTCCGTCAGCGCATTGAGCATTTTTCCCATTTCGTCAGAAAGTGCGACGTAACGCGCACCGTAGTTGGACGAATCGATTGCCTTCCAATGATTAGCGTTCATCAAATATCGCTTGGCAAGTGTTTCTGCCCAGTCCGCCGTATCGACAATAACTGTTGTTGCCGGCTTGTCGTATTTGATCCACTCCAATTCTTCGAGCAGCATCGTCCATGACGTCGGGTCCGGGGCTTTCTTCGCATTGACGAAGCCTGTCGACCCTTCTGTATCGATGAAAAGTGCCCCTGGGAACTGACTCGCAAACGTCGTCTTGCCGATTCCTTCAACACCATAAAGCACTGTTTTCAACGGCTTGCTCTGCTTTGTATCTTCAATTTCAAATCTCATTAAAATGCACCTCTTCCTTTCCATGTCGTTTCAGTTGCCTCTTGCTTCCGGCTTGTCACTACACCGGCATCCCCTCCTTTGACTACTCTGCCGTCTTCAATGATGATCGAACACTCGTCGCCCGTCGATACTCGGGTCGCAATGCACTGCAGACCTTCTTCTTCAAGCCACGCCCCGAATTCCTTGAGCGTTTTGAGGTCCATCTGCTCGAGTTTGTCCATGAGAACAAACCCGCATTCCGGCTTGAGTTTCCGGACGATCGCCGTGGCTACTTTGAGCTGCTCTGCGCTCGACATGCAGTCCCACTCAGCGCCGTTATACGTCAGCTTGCCGTCTGTGACCGAAAGCCCCGGCAACGGCAGGTCTGCACTGTCAAGCAGGTGCTGGCGCTTCTCTCTGATATCGTCGATTTCTGCCGACAGATGGTCATACCGTGCACGGTGCTCACGCGCTTCGTCTTCGGCTTTTTCGCGGTCTAAGTTGGCCCTGATACGGCGGTTGATGTCGTCAACATCAGCGAGCTTCTTTTCGATTTCTGCCGTCTCTTCATCGTGGAGATTTGCCACTGTCTTTTCGGCAGTTTTCAAATCTTCAGCAAGCTTGTTTCTTTGCTCATGCAACATTTCAAGCTCTTCTTCCGTGTCAATAATCGCATTTTCAACTTCGTCGAGCTTTTTCTTCAGTTCTTCTTTCTGCTCCCGTTTTTCACGGTTCTTGGCATTTTTCAGCAGAATTGCCTGTTGCTCCTGCACCAGTTCATAGACGCTGACCGGCTCGTTTGGCGTGTCCGGATAGTACACCATTTCCTTGGCATACTTTTCCTTCTGATCAGCAATCTGACCGATGGTGTGGCGCTCGTTATAGAGTTTGCTTTCATCTTGATCAAGCTTTGCCAGCTGATCCCCGACACCGATAATACGAAGCAAAGTGTCGGCTTTGGATTTATCCGAAGCTTCCATGAATTTCGGCAGGTTAAGCGCCAGCTCTTCGGTAAAAGAGTTGAGCAGCTGTTGTCCACCTTTTTTGCCTGAAGGATCGATTACTTTCAATGCCGAAGACTTGCCGACCCGTTCCACTACAAGCCCGTTGTTCATGACCAGGTGAAGCTTAGGTGGCAGAATCGAATCACGATTCTGCGCCCCGGACGGCTTGTACTTGTTTCCGCCCAGTGCCCAGACGATTGCGTCAAGCACTGACGTTTTCCCTTGCGCGTTATCGCCGCCGATGATGGTCAGACCGTTTTCTGACGGCTCGAGCTTTACGGCTTTTACGCGCTTGACATTTTCTATTTGCAATTCTGCAATTTTCATTGCCATTTTATTTCCTCCCATTTTGTGCTATAATATAAACGTGCTATAGGTAAACACGTTTTAAGTTTTAAAATTTCGGACCGCCCCGCCTTTCCAGGGGCGGTTTTTTTATTCCGAAATTTTCTTAACCGTTACAATGCCGATAACTCGGCCATTCAGCGATTTGCACTGCGTGATCGTATCGCATACATCGGAATTCTTATCGACTATGCAGCATGCTTCGATCGTGGCAAACTTTTGACGCTTTGCGAAAGAATCATTAAGTTCTTCGAATTCAATGATGGCTTTAGTTCCTTTAGCCATTCCGGATTCTGACGGTGGAAATTCACAAAGTATTTCACGATGATCTTCCAGCTCAGTCAATGCCAGGCCGATTTTTTCGCTCATTTCACTCACCTCCTTTCAATGTATCTTTGAACAGACGTCCCTTGCATTCGTCCAGTCTTTCCAAACCGTCCATCAGTTTCGCTCGATTGACGGCCATATCAAGCGACTGTTCAAGAAACCATTCGTCCATGGCCATAATGTCAGCCACAGTGTACTGTTTAAGCAATTTCCTTCTAATTTGTTCAAGTCCTACTAATGCGTTCATTTCTTATTTCTCCTTTTCTTCTTAGTGATTTCCTCGAGCTTTGCAGATGTCGCTTCAAGCCCGTCAGCACCAAATTCTTGCGTCAAAACATCTATGATCTTTCCAGTGTCTCCACCGCGCTTACGTACTTCTCGCAACTGGAATGCGGCAACATAGCCAATTAGGTCAAGGCCTGCTTTATAGCCGTATTCTTTAAACGTTTTTGCCATGCAATAAGTGGCGACGTTCTCTTCGTTTTCTGTCTCCCAGTCAGCGTCTGTCACCATGGCTAGCAACAGTCCCAACATGTCTAGATTGATGGTGATTCCCTTTTCCATTCCGATTCCTCCTTATCTTGGTAACTTGGCCCGCCAGTCAATCCGCATCAATTAGCCGTGCTTTTCCTAATATGTGGATCTAGCATCCTAATTCGGTATTGCTCTGATCGATATCTTAAGTATGCTTGCCAACGTTCTTCAATGATGTATGTCATTTTACGGCCGTCTTGGACGATTGCATCCCGATACTCTGGATTAGCAATACAATCTCGCTTACGCTCTGCAAATGCTGATTTTTCTAATCCGTAGTCTTTCATGATTTCCTGTGGTGTTTTCCACCCATTCGCCATCATGTCGCCCACCTTCTTACTTCATCTAAGATGTTTTCATTTTTATCAAAATCAATTGCTTTCATCTGTATCGATTCCTAAATAAAGGCTTTCCAGTCCTAGGAGATCACACATATTAACTATTAATTCAAAATTAAAATCTTTTAAATCATTAATAGTTCCTAGTTTTCCATCTACTTGTAATTCATTTTCAGTGTTATTCAAATCAAGTAACATTTCTAAACATTCCTTTACAGTTTCAAATTCCATTTCTATTAACCCTCTCTTAAAAATTCAGCAATTTTATTCACGCCAGCTTGATAATATAGCCATTGAGCTACTTCTTTATTGCTATACTGTGATTTACTCATCGCCCAACGACCAAATTGATTTTGCCCTGGTTGTTCAGCTTTCAAGTCGAGAATGTTTGCAATTCTACCAACTTTATTAGCAGTAATACCAAGTTCATCGCCGACTTCCTTTGCACTAAATTCTTTCTCTTGAATTTCTGGTATAAATTTTTCACCCGTTAATTCTGTAGCAATATGAGCGAAAATTCTTTCACGTGCGCTATTTGAAGCCGTACCGGTAGCAACCTTGAAAAGTAACTGGGCTTGTTTTGTCTTTGCGTTTTCTTCCATGATTGCTAAACGCTTGTCTTTCAGCCCGATTGTTGAATCCGTATTGATGGCTTCTCTCATGTTGAAGTAATTATCCACAAGTTCATCGTAAATTTCCCAAGCCTTGTCATCTTCAAGAATCTTTAAAAGTTTTGCGTATCCTCTTTCAGATAAAAGATAAACATGCTGGGTTCTGTTGCTCCCGATAAACCCGTTATCTTCAGCAAACTTTCTAAGTGGCTCAGACCCACTTAGAAAATCAATAATGTCAATTCCATCTTTAAACCTTTTTCGGTTGTCATTGATTCTTCTATTGATTTCCTTTAACGGTTGCCCGTGAATCACCGCAATATCTCTTACAAGCATTGCCTTTTTATTTTCACCGAATCCACCTTCAATACCGGTAAATTCAAACTTGCCGACTTTCTCTTTTCCTAGAATTTTTAATTCTTGCATTCTTTTTCCTCCTATTTGATCTTAAAGTCAGAAATAATTTTCAAAATTACTTGATTTGCTTTTGGGTTCTTTTTTCTGCCTGACAAGTAATCTGCCATATTTTGCCGAGTCTCGCCGTACATAGTCGCTAGAGCGCTGATTGAAATATCGTTAATAGTTAAATATTGAATGATCTTATCTCTTCCGTTTTTGGTTTCCGGCATCAACTTCACCTTCTTTCTATTTTTTGCAAGAGAATGTAATAAAAAATGTACGTATTATTGACTATTTGTACACAATAATGTACTATAAAGGTACAATAAATAACCTATTACGAAAGCAACAACTGTAGTAATTCCGCCAAGAATTTTAGTTGCATTCGATAGTTTTTTACGTCGTTTTTTTATTACAAATTAACTTACAAGAAATAGTATATTATATAATAGTGTACTAGTCAACCTGAAAAATACATTTTTGTGTAATTTTTTTGATTTCTTGTAAAAACTCACGGAGAAGAGGTAATTAATCATGATAATGCTTGATAGAATCCAAGAGCTAGCAAGGAAAAGGAACAAAAATTTAAAAGAGGTAGCTCGTGAATTAGGCTTTAGCGAAAATTATTTATATACTTTAAAGGCGCAAGCTCCTTCTTCTGATAAGCTGATCAAATTAGCTAATTATTTTGATGTATCTACTGATTATTTATTGGGAAGAACTGATAATAAAAATCTTTTGGATGATTCTAAAAAACAAAAACCAGAAATTCAAAGTCTTGCACGAAAAATGGACGATTTTTCTCAATCAGATTTGGAAGCAGTAGAAGATTTCCTAGATTTTATTATGCATAAAAATAAAAATAAGTGATGATATGATAAGCAATAAAAGAAGAGATAGTATAAGAAATATAGCATTAATTATACACAAATATAATAATTATGAATTTCCGTTCAGAATTGTTGATTTTATACGAAAATTGGACAAAGTGAAGCTGATTGCCTACTCATATATGATAAGTTGCGGTAAATTTAAAAATGAAAAAGATATTGTTGCAAGATGTACTCATTCAGATGATGGAGCTACGTATGCCAAAAAGTATACTGAAAGTAACAGGTACTTTATTTTTTATAACGATTCTCAAATTCATAATGAGGCAAGAATTAGGTTTACTCTAGCTCACGAAGTTGGTCATATCGTTTTAGGTCATTTTGAAGATACCGGTACCCTTTCTAGAAAAACATTAAGTGAGGAAAAGTACACTAAATATGAATCTGAAGCGGATTTATTCGCAGCTGAATTATTATCTCCTAGTATTTTAGCTTCTGATTTTAAAAGCTCTGATGAAATAAAAAATAGTTTCTACGTTTCTTCAGAAAGTGCTAGCATCACCTATAATTTTGTACAAAAACAAAATTGGATTCGAAATTATAGATCAAAATACCCACAAAAAATCAATTTCACTTTAAAAAACAATGTTGAAAGATTCGTAAAACCCGGTACACAATCTCTTGCTGAAAGTTTATTTGGAAAATATTACTATTGTCCAAAATGCAAAACCTTACTGCATGGAGTTACTGGCATACGATATTGTTATATTTGTGGAAATAAAAATATATTACAATTTCCTCTTTCTGATGACATTTTAAACTATTTTGAATTAATAGATATGAAAGGAGATACGATGATGGATTACGACGGAAAAAAAGTTAATTCTGATGGAAAATTAATAGAATGCGCAAAATGCGGGCAAAATTTAACTTCTAATGATGGTGAATTTTGCGAAATATGTGGAATGAGAATCTACAACAGGTGTACTGGCTATACACAATATGATGAATTTCCTATACCTCTTAAACCACAAGAAGAAATTCACCCTTGTGAAAAGGGTAATATTTTGAGTGGTCAAGCTAGATTTTGCCCATATTGTGGCTGTACGTCCACATTATACGAATATGGGTTACTTAAAAGTTATGATCAATTTATGGAAAATGAATAATTAAGTTTTGCCTGTGGATAAGTGTTATAGATTGTTACAAGTTGTTGCAGATAAAAAATAAAACCTGTAACAGCTGTAATACTTGCGAGAGTAAGAGTTTAGCCATTCTGTTATAGGAGTTACAAAGTTTTGAGTCCCTATATTATATATTATTTTTATTATATATACTATATAG
>OGQH01001175.1_pt1 | contig 24821 bp, 16 predicted proteins | sample 1553181 | NCBI WGS metagenome assembly OGQH01 (sample SAMEA2579946, study PRJEB22360) | human gut metagenome | biome: human gut; feature: human-associated habitat; material: faeces | place: Denmark | collected 2008/2010 | reverse complement strand
ATGAGCACTTGGCTCTCTTTTTTTATCAATTTACACCATTATACGGGCATAACCATCTTACGGGGTGGTAAAAATGGAAGAAGAAAGCAAAATAACGGCAGGTCTGTCAAAATTCAAGGAATTCATGATCAAACTCAAAAAGAATAACATAATAACGAAAAATCTGTCAGAGTGCAAAAATTTCGTGGGCAAACTGAAACGCGGGCCTGAAGAAGGGGAAAGCTGGACGAGAATCGGCTATGCGATTGAAAGCATTCCGAAGATCATCAATAAAATTTCTGGCGTGGCGTTCATATATCTGTACCTTCTTTTTATTGCAAAGGGCGGATATAAAAATTTTGTCAAGAATGGGTTTAGTGCTCCTGATGATAAGTGTACGTATTTTGAATTTGGCGAGATCCCCCTTAAAAACGTTGTCTATGGCCTTACCTGTGTATTTGTCGTTGCTGCTTTTTTAAAGATATTCAAGAGCAACTCGCGTAAGATGAAAATATTTGCCGGAATTTTATCAATCGGGCTCATCGTAAGCTTTCTGGCAAAGTTGTGGTTTATGAAGATTGCTCCCACAGGATATGATTGTTCATATTCAGTTCAAATGAAATATCAAAATTACATAAATAACAGCAATCTTGTTTTGTATATGTGTCTTTCACTTTCAGTTATTTTGGTATGCATTATCAACCATAGTATTTTTTGGTCATGGCTGCGTTATTATATCGGTATGCCTTTATTATTAGGATTTTTGGAAGTCCCCGGCTTATACGCAAAGTTTATTGCGGTAGTATTGGTGATAATATTAGTTTTTGCTTGGATTATGGATAATATGGAGGATGGCAGCGGAAGTTGCGTAAGCGTTGGAGATGGTAAATTATCCAATAAAGATATTGAGATGTTGAGGAAGTTGTTAAAGAAATTACAATCAAAATAATATAGTTTGCAAGCAGACGGTCCCGCTTAACCGTGATCGAATCACTTATTGCAATTTCTCAGGTTGTTTTTTTAATTAATTAAAAATTTAAATACATAAACACAAAGGGGAATTGGCAATGAAAAAGATTTGAAGCAGCTGGCTGAGAGAAGCCTTGGTTATTGTATTCAAACAAAGACGGGGTCGCTTGAAAACTTTACTGCAACTGATGCAATTATCGAAAAATAATCATTAAATTGAAAAACCGGATGATTCGCAATAAATTGCAAATCATCCGATTTTTCGATTTGAGGCATCGTTTCTGAGCGTATACGCCGCAAGCGACGATTTCACCGGAATAATCGAGTCTCGTCAGTTTGGCGGTTAATTTTAACGATGCGGACATCAGTAGCCGAGTTTTTCTTTCAGTCTTTCAACGAAGAGGTAGGCTGCGGGGCAGTAGAGCGTGTTTTGAATCGTCAAATGGTTGATCTGATAGATCTTTTTGCGATCCGTGTGAGGAAATTCGCGACATGCCTTGGGACGAATCGGGTAAATCGTGCAAAGGTTGTCTGAGCCGAGAAACGGACACGGCATGCATTTGAAAACTTTGTCGCCGTCCTCGTCGACGCGAAGGTATGCATCTTCAAAATGACCGAGGTGCATTCTGAAAGCCTTGGCGATTCTTTCAATATCAGCCTCGGTGAACAGCGGCCCCAGATCTTTGCAGCAGTTGGCGCATTTCGTGCAGTCAACGACGTCAAAAATTTCCTGGTGCGTTTCTTTGACGATTTTGTCGAGGTGCTTAGGTTTCTTCTTTCGCAAAGTCGCAAGAAATTTTTCGTGCTCCTGATGTTTTTGTTGTGCAAGGTCATGATAGTATTTTATATCAACCATGCCGTCTTTTGTTTTGATTGTTTCAAAATCTTCTTTTGACATTGTTTTGGCCTTTCTTGTTTTAGTCAACAATTTCAATTATAGCACCAGGGTCAACTTTTTGCGGACGTTGTCTGATGAAGAGGCTGTGAAAAAGTCCCCTTTCTCTCTTGAATTAAACGAAAAGCCAAACGAAGGCGGTCGGGTTGCGATTGAATTTGTAAGGTATTTCTTTAATTTCCGCGTGCGGAAAAACTATCTTTTTTGGAAAAGGTGCTGCTCAATTAGTACGTCGAGACGGGATTACGGACAAAGTACTATTTTGGAACTGTTTGTCCGTAATCCAGCCAAGATTTCACTCAAATTTACGGACAAAGTACCCATTTTTATCGATTTGTCCGTAAGCAAAACGCATTTTACGGACAAACCGGTATTTTCTAGTGATTTGGCCGTAAATTTTTGACCATTATGCTGGGGATTTACGGACAACCGGCTGTTTTTGGAGCATTTGTCCGTAAAACCGGGTCCGAAACGGCTGAATTTTTACGGACAAACGGCCATTTTTGCCCATTCTGTCCGTAATTGCCATTTTTTGAGCAGGCCATTTACGGACAGAAAGCCCATTTTCATTGATGTGTCCGTAACCGGCAGTGATTTTGACAAATGCAACGCCTGCTCAATCGGCACGCCAAGCTCTCAGTCAAATTTACCGCCAAACTTTTTTGGGTTATTTCCATCATGGAAGGCGATTGTCCTGCATACGCAAAAAAAGCCGGATGATTTGCAATTGATTGCAAATCATCCGGTTTTTCAATTTGAGAACTGATTTTTTCCGACCGCTTTCAAACACGGTGCGAAATTTTTAGCTTCTTCTCAAGTCATAAGGTCTGTAGACATAGTAGTACATATTGTTGTGCGTGCCGTGATACCACTTGTACTTGAATTCCTGAACGGCCTGGCCTCTGGCGCCATAAATCGAATTCGGATTTTTGTCCCAGTAATAACCGCAAGTCGAGATGCATTTTGCATCGGATCCGGCAGAAGACATGATCATGATATGTCCGCCGCCGCCGCCGCTATAGCCCTTCTTTCCCCAAATGACGATGTCGCCGTATTGCGGAACATAATTGACGTCCCTGCCTTCTCTTGCGAGATAGTATCCGTTTGACTTGAGATACGGATGAATCGACTCGGTATTGTAGGTATAGGCAGGTCTGGAAGCTCCGGCACCTCTTAAGGCCGCAACCATCGATCCGGAGCAGTCCGCAGTCCCGTCAGCTCCTGTTCTTGAACCGTACATCGAATAAGTCAGCCTGCCTCTGCGGTTGAAGAACCAGTTCAAGACGCGCGCGGTAAAACATTTGAGCGTGCCGTTGCCGTTAAAACTGTACCAGCGATTGCCGATTTTGCGTCTTCCGGCATAGCGCGCACCGCTTGAGGCATCGAAGTAATATTGGTCATGTCCGATCACCTGCCAGCGATACTGCATTTGACCGTTGTCAGCATAATAGACGACCTTGTTTTGACCATATGACTTCAAATCTTTGAAGCCCGTCTGCATTGCGCCGGTGCGCCTGTCAAAAAGATACCAGTGTCCGCGATAGTTTTGCTGACCGTACTGCATGCGACCGTTGCCGGCATACAAGCACTTCTTCTTTTGACCATAAGGTGTCAGATCCTGAATGCCGGTCAGCATTGCGCCGGTATTCATGTGGAACAGGTACCAGTATCCGCTCAAATGCTGCTGTCCATACTGCATTTGACCGTTCAAATCATAATAGACCGTTTTCTTTTGATTGGAAATCCACTGAAAACCGTATTTCATGTTGCCGTTTCCGTCAAACAGATACCAGCTGCCGTTAACGTTCTTTTGACCCGTAGCTCGTTTGGCAGTCGTCTGGTCAAAGTATTGCGTATTTCGACCGACTTTGAGGAATCCGACATGAATCTGGCCATTGTTATCGAAATAATAGTGGTTGCCGTTGAGCTCGACTACGCCCTTGTAGGCAAGCGCGCCGGTCGTTTTGTCAATGTTGTATCCGTTGACCGCATATTCGACGTGACCATGATTGTCGAACAGATAAAGTTTCTTCGTTCCTTTGTCGTATGCAATCTGGGAGGTCGTCATTGCACCCGTATTTTCGTCAAAATGATACAGATTTCCGTCAATTTTTTGCATGCCTTGCAACCGATGCCCGGTCTGTTTGTCATAATAAGCCGTCTTCTTTTGACTTGAAATCCACTGAAAACCGGTTTTCATAAAACCGTTTTGATCGAACAGATACCAATCGTTGCCGATCTTTCTTTCGCCGATCGTCATTTTGCCGGTCAACGTATCGAAATAGTATCTGTGACCGCTGATGTCTTTGAATCCGTACTGCATCTGGCCGTTGCCGTCGTAATAGACGATCTTTTTCTGGTCACCGATCCACTTGAGTCCCTTTGCCATTGCACCGGTATTTTTATCGAACAAATACCAGTGTCCAGACAGGTGCTGCTGACCGTATTGCATCTGGCCGTTGCCTGCATAGTAAACGATTTTGTCCTGGCCGTAGCTCTTTAAATTCTGAAAACCGGTTGCCATTTTGCCCGTTCCGTTTTGGAACAAATACCAGTGTCCCCTGATGTTTCTTTGACCATACTGCATTCTGCCGTTTCTTTCGTAATAGACGGTCTTGTTTTCTCCGTAATTTTTCAGATTCTGAAGGCCTGTCTGCATTGCGCCCGTTCCCCAGGAAAACAGGTACCATCCATTGCCGATGCGCTGCTGGCCGTATTGCATCTCGCCTTTGTTGTTATAATAAACGGTTTTCTTCTGATTTGCGATCCATTGAAATCCGGTTCTGGCAGTTCCGTTTTTGTTGAACAGATACCACTTGCCGCCGATGTTTTGCTGACCGCTGCCATGAGAAACGGCACCTGTCATGCGATTCATATCATATGTTCTGCCGCTGATCTTTTGGCGACCATACTGCATTTGGCCAGCATTGTTGTAATAGACGACTTTGCGCTGACTTGCTATGTATTGGAATCCGGTCTGCATCGCCCCGGTAAAGTTGTCGAACAAATACCAGTACCTGTCGATATGCTGCTGACCGTACTGCATCTGACCGGCATTTGAGTAGTAGACTTTCTTCTTTTGGGATGAGATATATTGAAATCCCGTCTTCATTTCGCCTGTTTGTTCATCAAACAGGTACCACTTGCCATTGATGTTTTGCTGACCGTGCACCATGTTGCCGCTGCCATCGTAATAATATGTCTTTTTTTCATCCTGACTCTTTTGGAAACCGGTTTTTTTAGGCTGAGTCGTCACCGCAGGATTGTTTTTTTGAGATAGCGTTTGCTCCGTCGGCGTGGAGACGGTCGATTGCGAAGCTGCTTTGGGCGTCGATTGCGAAGCAGCCTTTTCAGTTTCTTCAGTCGTTGCCGCTTTTTCCTGCGTTTCCTCAGCTGCCGTGGACTGTTGAGAATCGCTTTGGACCGGCTGTTTCGCTTCAGACGAATCTTTTTGATCTGCAGATTCCTGTTTGTCTTCCGTTTGAACCTGCAAAGAATTATCCGGTTCGCTTTGCACGCTCGTTTGAGCAACGGACTCATCGGCATTTGCCACCGTCTGATTCGTTTCGATGAAAAATGCAGTGCCTCCGAACAGCAAGGCCAAAGCAACCCATCTTTTGCCTGATTTGTACAGTTTGAAACGTTTTTTTACATCCATTAAATTACCTTCTCTCACTAATGTAAAAATGCTCCCATATCACTGTCAATCGGCAACATGACCGTAAGAATGAAGTCAAAATTAAAAAATATCAAAGATAAATCATGGCCTTTCTTTTAAAATGAGAGAAAATTGCATTAAATTAAAACGGACCGCTTTGAAAACTTTGCTTCAAAGGGTCCGTTTTAGAAATTTTCTAATCAAAAAAGATTTTTTCCGCAAAAATCTGCAGAAAAAATCCCATTTTAAACTTTAAAAAATTGATCAGTCTTCCTTGCGCTTCTTCAAGCCCATGACTGCAAGAACCCCGGAAAACGCGAGCGTGATCAGACCAGGAACGGTGTAATTCTTGACATTGTCGCCTGTTGCCGGACTTTCCTTGCCGTTTGATCCGGTTGAAGAATTCGCCTTGCCGTTTGCTGAAACGTTCGAGCTGCCTGACTTTGCGCCAACGTCAGGATTGCCTTCAGACTTGCCGCCGTTGTTTGAACCGTTGCCTGCGGTCTGGCCGCTGCCTGGCCGCTTGTCATCGTCCTCAGAACCTTTGCCCGTCGTTTGTTCAGACTTCTTCACGATGACGTTCGTCTTGAGCACTTGGCTTTCGTTTTCGGCATCGTCATATGACTGGAATTCCACGACTGCATCCTTGTCAACCGTAAACGGCTTGTCGTAGTTCTTCCATTCGGCCTCGCCTTCAAATCTGTAACGCAAGTGGTTAAACGTCTGATCCGTGTCTTCTTTGGCGAATCCGAGCGTAACCGTCACTGATTCCTGTGAACCGTCAGTCGAGCTCAGCTTGACGGTCGGATCCGAGTAAATTGCGTTGACGACGTTGTTTACGCCGACTTTGGTCGTTTCAGATTCGTTGCCGTAAACGTCAGCATATTTGAATTGATATTCACCGTTTGTCGCAACGCTGTATTTGCCATCGGGAACTTCGCTCCAAGTGCTGCCGTCCGTTGAAACATAAAGCTTTGGAGCCTCATAATTCTTGTCAAAGCCGGCACCTGCTGCGGAAAGCACGACCGTTTGCGCTTTTTTCGACGTGTTCGGCGTTACGACCGGTGCCTTGAGCACGGCTGCGTGATGCGCAAGCGTAAACGAAGCATCCGTCGCATTGCCTGCCGAATCTTTCAGGGAAACGGCAACTTTCTTCGTGCCTTCGACGACCGGATCGATGCCGTATGAAACGTCAGCCGCAGAACGACCCTTGAAGAAGTCTTCGTTAAACAGATAGTAGTCCTTGTCGGTAAATGCAGCATCACCGTCAACTTTCAGCAAGTAGCCGCTGAGGTTGTCGTTGATCTTTGCTTTGAGTTCATACGGATTCTTGTTCGTATAAGCGGTCAGGTTGCCGTTTGCATCGGCCGTCATCTTTTCAAGCTGAAGCGACGGAGCCGTTCCGTCAACCCAAAGGATGAAGCCGTAATCAACGACCGGTTTGCCTTCGTTCAGTTTCGAGGACTGGATGAAGACCGGCAGAGACTTCGAGCCGTTCGTGATTCCCGTTGCCGTGCAGCTGAATGCCAACGTGTTCTTGTCATATTGAACGTCTTTTCCTTGAATCTTAAAGACGTCGACTGGATACCTGAGCTTGCCGGTAATCGTCAGTTCGCCTTTTTCGGCATCATAGCCCGTTGTCGTCTTGCCAACGACCGTCACGCCGCTTTCAAGGTTGTCGAAATCGATCACGCTGCCGTTGTACGTTGTCGAATCAGTCGTCCGCACGTTGAACGTCTTCGTTGAAACGTTGCCGTTTGCAGAAACTGCTGTCAGCGTATAGACGTTGTCGCCGTAGTTCAGATTCAGATCCTGACTGAATTTTCCGCCGACGATCTGAACGTCCGTTGCGCTTTCTTTCGTCGACTCGTTCTTCAAGGTCAAGGATTTTGCATCTTCGACTGATCCCGTCAGCTTATACGTGCTTGCCGGAGCCGTCACGGTCTTCGTCGCCTCATCCAAGCCGTCAACCGAAATCCTGGCAGAAGAAAGGTCTGCCTTAAACTTGACCGAATTCAAAACGTTCTTTCCGTCCTTGTCTTTTGAAGCGGTCAGGACGTTGTCGCCTGCCTTGACTGAAACGCTGGCCGTAAAGTATCCTTCACCGTCGGTTTTGACTTCCTGTCCGTTGATGAAGAACGTTTCATTTGGTTCATACGTTCCTGAAACGTCAAACGTCTTCTTTTCGCTGTCAAACCCTTCGGTGTTTTGCGTAATCGTCGTGTCGTTTCCGACGTTGAAATACAGTACGCCTTCGGCATCCTTGACCTGGCTCGTCGCAGAAAAGCCGATATTGCCTGCCTTGTCTTGAGCAGATGCATAAACGTAATTTCGACCGGAAACAAACTCAGACGCCACGCTGTCTTTTGTGACGTACTTATTGGTCTTCCTGTCAAGCGTCAAGTCTGTTTTAACAACGTTGTCATTAACGAGCAGAGCCACGTCTTCAACGCCGACGCCCTTGCCGTCAGTTGCGGAGAATTCGACTCGTCCGTCTTCTCTGATCTTGAGATCCTTGATCGAAGGCGCAGTATTGTCAATCTTGAACTTGACGCAGCTGACCTGCTTGTCGCCGTCGGTTACCGGAGTCGTCGTGATCTTATATTGATACGTCCCATCAGGAGCGTACTGTTTCCTGCCGTTCTTGTCCTTTAAGGTTCCGTCCCACTTGCCTTCATTATGAGTCGTCCATTTACCTGAAGATGCGCTGTAATAGTCCTTGACGCCATCATAATCCGTTCCGAGATTCTTAACGACTTTTCCGTCCTTGTCAACGATCTGATATTCGGACTTCTTGTAGTTTCTCAGATAATAAAGACTCGGTTCGACGTAATCGTTGATGCCGTCTTCGTTTTCAGGCGAAAATGCTACAGAACCGGTGTCAACGTTGTATCTGCCTTTCTCATCGTCATAGTAGAGCCCAGGAACGTTTCCGTCGTTCGTCGTCAAGAATCCGGCATAAGTCGGCAGGTTCCAATCGTCTTCATAAAGCATCTTGCCGACAATCCGGCCCTTGCTGTATGTCCCATAAAAGCCCATGTACGGAACGACGAGATTTGGCGCATCTCCCTTTCCTTCAAAGCCAACGTACCCTTCGACGAACTGCTGCTTTTCAAATCCTTGCGGAAGCGACAAATTGAACGTGACTTGCTTTGATTCGCCGGCTTTGACCGTAATCGCGTTCTTGTCCGTCGAAATCTTCGCCTTGTCAATCTTCGTATCGTAGATTTCACCGTTGTCATCCGTCTTTTGCCGGTAGACTCCGCCGTAGTCGTTGAACGAATACGTCTCGTCTTTTGAACCGTAATTGTGAAGCGTTACGGTAAAACTTGCGGAAAGGCCGATTTCCTTGAGGGAAACCGTCCCCAAGCCGGTCTTGTCATAAGTTGCCGAAACGTTGTTTTTAACTGCTCGATCAACGTTGATCTGACCTGCGCCCTGGCGTCTTGGAGAGATGATTTCCTTCGTATGCTCCTTGTCTTTCATAGGAGTTGCGGTATTCAAAACGGAATTCTTGGCAAAAGTCGTCAAAGCCTTGCCCGAAAGGCCAAGATTTCGATTCTTGATTCCTTGAAGAACCAGTGCTTCCGAACCTGCAACAAACGGTGAAGCCATTGATGTTCCGCTCATTTGCTGATACTTGTCGTTATTGGCAAGCGAATAGATTTTTCCGCCCGGAGCCGAGATTTCCGGTTTGAAATCAAGCGCAGGCGTTGGTCCCCATGAACTGAAGTCCGACATCTTGCCGCTTGAAACGTTCGTCACCAGCTGCCGTTCGAACTTCAAATTGATCGTCTTGCCGGCCGCAGCCGTTTCTTCAAGCTTTTCGCCATCGGCAAGAGATGCTCCGACCGTTGGGAACGTCTTGTCGTCAATCGCCATCGAAATCAGATCGGTTCCGACGTTGTTGTAGATGATGACGCCGACGGCACCATGTGCTTTGGCATTGTTGACCTTTTCCGAGAAGGTGATTGCGCCACGCTTGACGAGCGCAATCTGTCCTTTGACGTCTTTTCCGTCATACTCGTCTTCTGAGCCGGTTCCGACCGAAACGACTTTATGTTCACCGGTCATCTGAGCATAGTCCGTTTCCTGCTGGTTGATCACGGTCGATCCGTCCGTCAAATCAGCAATCGAATCGAACTTGACGTTGCCCGACGCATCTCTCATCGTTGGCGAAACGACTTTTTCGTTTTCAGAAGAAGCGACCGTCAAGGCTTCGGGCGAAATTCCGGGTGCCCCGACCGTGCTCAATTCGTCAGAGTCAAACTGCTGGTCGGGATTTCCGCTCCCGGTTGACGTCGAAACGCTGCTGTTTCCGGCTGAGATTACGCAAAGAACGCCTTGTTCAGAAGCTTTTCTGACCGCAGACTGTTCAGGATCGTTTTCATCGACGTTTGAACTGACGGACCCAAGACTCATGTTGATCACGTTTGCCCCCAGCTTGACCGAGTCTTCGATTGCGGCAATCAAACCATCGTCATAGCAGCCTTTGATCGAGCCGTTGTTTGAAAAGACCTTCATTGCGAGCAACTGCGCATCAGGTGCGACGCCTTTGACGGAATCGGCCCCCGTCCCGTTGGCAGCCGCAATGCCGGCAACGTGCTGACCATGCATGTCGCCATTGCCGTTGTCGATGACGTTGTCGTTGCCGTCGGCGTAGTTGTAGCCATAAGGAACCTTGTCCGTATAAAATTTGCCGTGTCCGAACTCCTTTGCTTTAGCTTCAACGGAATCTTTTGAAAGCGCGGTTTTTGTTCCGGCATCAAGCTTCAAATCCTTGTGATTGTAATCGATTCCGGTATCAATAATCGAAACGACCATGCCTTCGCCTTTGAGCTTGTGATTTTGCCAGACTTTTTGAACGTCCGCCATTTCATTTGCGGAAGAATCGGCCGGATAATAAACACGAACCGGTTTGACAGAAGCAACGCCTTTCAGATCCTGAATCTTTTGCAAATCGGAAACTTTGACGTCGATCGAAAAACCGTTGACCAGATATCCGAACGAGCGCTTGACGTTGCTTCCCGAAATTTTTTCAACCTGCTTGCGAACGTCGGCCTGTGATCCTTTGACCTTGTCGACTGCTTTTTCGATCTTTTTGACCGATTCCGTCGAACCGGTTGGTTTTGCCGTATGATCAACGGCCGCATCGGCATCAAGCGTCACGATCACGCGAACCTTGGAATTTTCGTCCGTCCGGCTCGTCTGTCCTTTTGCTTCCTGCTGCTCCTTGATTGCTTCAAGAAATTTTTGCTTGTCGATCTTGGCCTTTTGCTTGTGTTTTTCCTGCAAATACTTGGTCAGGATCTGCCTGGACTTCGATGATTGCGAAACGACGTCGGCTGAAACGCTTGATTGCAGCGACAAAGCCTCGATCGGAGCATTCAAAACCGCACCGCACAAGACCGTTGCTGCTATCAAATGCAGAGCTTTGTCGGCCCTGCTTGAATTTGAAACGCTTTTATCGTCCTTCAAATTATGTAACCCCCTATTTAAAACCTTTGCAACGAACTACTCACATTCATAAAATTATCAGAACTTTCAAAAAATATCAACCATTTTTTAATTTTGTTTTCACTTTCAATCCATAAAACGAGTTGATATCTTGATAAAAATGTCAAAAAAATAAATTGTACAAAACCTTTTTATGACATCGTTATGAATTTTTTATTTATCATAATTTAGTTTTTCTTTACGCTATTACGTTAAGATTAAAAAGAATTAATCGAATACAAAAAATTCCGTTTCCTTCTTGAATCTAATGAAATTCCGAACGAAGGCGATCGATTTGCGCTTGAATTCATAAGGCATTTTTCAATTCTTTTTTGTACACGGAACTATCCTTTTTAAATACAGTGCTGCTCACCCGATTAAGCCAAAATTTCATCCAGACTTACGGACAAAGCAGCCCCGTAAACGGCAGTGATTTTGCCAAATGCAGCGTCCGCTAAATCAGCGCACAGGCTCTTTTTGGTTATTTCCATCATGGAAGCCGATTCGTCGTGCATACGAAAAAAACCGGATGATTTGCAATTGATTGCAAATCATCCGGTTTTTCAATTTGAGGCACAGTTTTTTCCCAGCCTCTCTTCATCATATTATGCTTAATGCTTTTTGTTCTTCAAAGCCTTTTCGCGAGCTCTCTGCAGCTTGCGTGCCTTTTTCTTTTCAAGGCGTGCCTTTTCTTCTCGTTCGCGTTGAATCTTGAACGGATTGTTGATCAACAACGTTTGACCAACGGAAAATGCATTCGTGACCACCCAGTACAACGACAAGGCCGCAGGAACGCTGATGGCCGTGACAAGAATCATCAACGGCATGAACACCATCATCCCTGTTGTCATGGCATTTTTTTCGGGCTGTGCTTTAACGCTCAGCCATGAAGTAAGGAACGTGAAGATTGCGGCAAGGATCGGCAAGATATAATAAGGATCTTTATCCCCCAGCTGCATCCACAAAAATTTGCCCGTCTTCAATGTTTCGGAACGGAAAATTGCTTGATACAAAGCAATCAGAATCGGCATTTGAACCAAGAGGGGCAAACATCCGGCAACGGGATTTACTCCTGCTTCCGCATAGAGGCGCTTTTGTTCTTCGCTCATCATGCGCATTTGTTCAGGATCGCTTCTATCAGGATACTTCTTTTGAAGTGCCATCAGCTGAGGCTGAATCTCAGTCGTCTTGCGCATCGACTTCATTTGATAAATCATCAACGGCAAGATGATGATTCTGACGATAATCGTAAATACCACGATTCCCCAGCCATAGTTATGACCAAAAATTCTGCTGAGCCCTTGGATGGCTCGGATGAAGTTCCAGATAATGTAGTGATCCCAAAAACCGGTGCTTGAAGCATCGACCGGACTCGTACCACACCCGCTGAGAACAAGCATCAAAGATAAAACCCCCAAGAGAGCTCCTGTGCGTTTAACTCTTCTCAAACTGGTCTACCTCACTTTTAATAACGTAGCTATTGTTCAGTCTAATCAACAAGCTTGAGGTGTGACCACTCGCTCCAATTTCCTACTTAACGAAGGTCACTGTCGACTTGGTCATCATTCAAGACTTTAGCCAAATGCAGGACATGAATCAGATGCTGCTTGACTTCAGCAGTCGACATAAACGCCACGCCTGGACGAGCGATTACGATAAAATCACAATCTTGCTTCAGCTGCGGTTTCAACTCAGTCAAACTTTGACGAATTCGACGCTTGACCCAGTTTCTCGCAACAGCATTGCCGATTTTTTTACCAACGGAAATTCCGACGCGAAAATGCGGCTGCTTCGGCTTTTCAATCATATAAACCACAAACTGCTTGTTGGCACATGACTTGCCTTGAGTGAAGACTTTCTGAAATTCCGCTTCCTTTTTGACGCGGTATGATTTTCTCATAAGACATCTCCAAATTCATGTTTGGCCGATAAATTTAAAAAAAAGACCACTGACGGTCCAGTGGCCTATGCAGACAATACTTTTCTGCCCTTACGGCGTCTACGTGCTAACACATTGCGGCCGTTAGCTGTGCTCATTCGCTTGCGGAAACCGTGTACGCGTTGGCGATGGCGTTTCTTTGGTTGAAATGTTCTCTTCATTGATGTAACACCTCCTGTTTGATTAATTTCATTTGCTGACAAATTCAGACTTACTTTGTAATACTAACACACTTTACATCATAATTAAAGTCATTTTTTTCAGAAAAATCATCAAGCATTGTCACCTGTGAATAAATCAAAACCTGTGAAACTTTTTGACTTATCCACAATATTGCGGAAATCGTCCACTGTTTCCTTCTTTTTTTCTGTGACTTTTTTTGCTCTTTCCACACTTTGAATAACAAGGTTATCAACAATCAACAGGCTGTGGATATCAGCTTGTTGATTTTGTTCTTTTCTCCTGTTGATAACTCGCTAATTCCTTGTGACATCACAATCTTTTCGGTACCGTTCTTTTGTGGACAACTCAACAAAGAAAATACAAGAACTCTTTTTATGCACAGCTTGTGGATAATTAAATTAACAGGGTGTTTATAAAAAGAATTTTCTTTTCCACAAGTTGTGCATAAGTTAACGAAATAAGTCTTGTTTCACACCTTGCCTGTGGAAAACTTTTTTTAGTCATGTTAAAATAAATCCATGATAAATTTCTTAAAAAGGAGGAATCTTTTGTGAACGATCTCGAATCCATCTGGCACCTTGTTTGTACCTATTTTCAAGCAAAAACGACCGAAGTGTCTTATCGCTCCTGGATTACGACGGCAAAACCCCTTCAATTCACGGATAATACTTTGCTGCTTGAAGTACCGTCAGTTGCGCATCGCGATTATTGGAACAAAAATCTGACAGATCAAGCAGATGCTTTCCTTGAAAAAACACTAGGCGAAAAAATTACCGTTCTGCTGAAACTTCCGGAAGAACCGAATCCTTTCACGATTGCTGAAGAAGAGATCAAAGCTGAAGAACAAGCCGCGCAATCAAATTATTCAGACGCACTGGATTTTTCAGTCAAAACAACGTCATCAAACGCTTCAGAATCCCAATTGAACGAAAAATACACGTTTGACACTTTCGTTGACGGAAACGGAACTCGCATGGCCTATGCCGCAGCACTTGCCGTCGCAGAGGAACCGGCAAATTACTATAATCCGCTGTTCATTTACGGAGGCGTCGGGCTCGGCAAGACCCACCTGATGCACGCTATCGGAAACCGGCTCCTGCAAGACAATCCGAACGCCCGCATCAAATACGTTTCCAGCGAAGCCTTTGCAAATGATTTCATCAATTCAATCAAAAGCAAAAATTCCGAAGCTTTCAGGCAAAAATATCGCAACCTTGACTTGCTTTTGGTTGATGACATTCAATTCTTTGCCGAAAAAGACGGTACGCAAGAAGAATTTTTCCACACGTTCAACGCTTTATATGATGACAAAAAACAAATCGTTTTGACCTCTGACAGGCTTCCAAATGAAATCCCCAAGCTTCAAAAAAGGCTCGTTTCCCGTTTTCGTTGGGGACTTTCAGTCGACATCACGCCGCCTGACTTTGAAACAAGAACCGCCATCCTGCGAAAAAAAGCGGAAAGCGACTTTCTCGACGTTTCCGATGATGCATTAAGCTACATCGCCGGAAAAATCGATTCAAACATTCGCGAACTGGAAGGCGCTTTGATGCGCGTTTCTGCTTATGCCAAACTAAAGCACCAGCGAATCACGACGAGTTTGGCAGCAGAGGCTTTGAGCGACTTGAATCAGGGCACTTCTTCACACGAGCTGACCATCCAGGAAATCCAAAACAAGGTTGCAAAATACTACCACGTTACGGTTTCCGAACTTCGAGGCAAAAAACGCGTCAAGACGATTGTCATCCCGCGCCAGATTGCGATGTACCTGTCGCGGAAACTGACGGATGCTTCTTTGCCAAAAATCGGACAGGATTTCGGCGGTAAAGATCATACGACGGTTATTCACGCCTATGACAAAATTACCAAAGCCGTCAAAAAAGACAGCGCGATCAAAAAAGATGTCAATGCGCTGTTAAAAGAGCTAAAACGATAGCTGTGGATATCTTTGGGATAAAACGAAATTTCGTCCACACTGTTATTAACAGCCGAAAAAGCGAAGTTACAGCCTTTTTGCGGAGTTTTCCACAATATCCACAGTCCCTACTATTACTACTACCTTATTTTATTTTATATATTCTTATCGTACAGACAGAAAGGACGATTTTTGTATGAAGTTTTCAGTACACAGAGCTGCATTTCTCCAATATCTGAATACGGCTCAGACAGCTATTTCAGGCAAAACAACTTTAGAAATTTTAACAGGCGTCAAACTTAACCTGTCAGCTGATGCCTTGACTATTACCGGCAGCAATTCAGATATTTCGATCGAAACGATTTTGTCAATTGCGGACGAAGATGCGCAACTGACCATTGAAGAACCGGGCAGCGTTGTTTTGCCGGCAAGATTTTTCGGCGAAATCGTCAAGCGCTTGCCGGAAGACACGTTTACGCTGACCGTTAATGATCGCTTCCAAACAACGATCGTGTCCGGCGCCTCTGAATTTACTATTAACGGTGTTGAGTCGGAGGCCTATCCGCATCTGCCGGAAATCGACTCCAAGGATCAGCTCAAAATTCCTGGCGATCTGTTGAAACAAATTATCGATCAAACCGTAATCGCAACTTCCAAACAAGAAAACAGACCGATGCTGACAGGGATTCATTTGACGATCAATGAATCTGAACTGACAGCCGTTGCGACGGACTCACACAGACTCAGTCAGCGAAAAGCAACGCTTGAAAACAACGCAACGGGAAATTATGACATTCTCGTTCCTGGCGATTCGTTAAGCAAGCTGAGCAAAATGTTGGGAGAAACTCAGGAAGACGTTGAACTTCAGATTTCTGAAAATCAAGTGCTCTTTATTCTTGACCACACGTCGTTTTACTCACGCTTATTGGAAGGTCAATATCCGAATACGGCGCAACTGATTCCTACTTCTGCTTCGACAACGGTTGAAATCGATGCTCACTCGCTGCTCCGCTCAATCGAACGTGCTTCGCTTCTGTCTCACGAAGGGCACAACAACGTTGTTCGCCTGGTTATCGATCCTGCAGCCAACACGGCCACGATTTTTGGCAATTCTCCTGAAATCGGCAACGTTGAAGAAGTTCTTGATTTCAATCAGATTGAAGGCGACGAACTTGAAATTTCATTTAACCCGGATTATATGAAAGATGCGCTGCATGCGTTCGGACAAAGCGAGGTCAAGCTTAATTTCACGCTGCCGTTGCGCCCGTTTACGATAGTTCCTTCAGAAGACGACGGTTCGTTCATTCAATTGATTACTCCTGTCAGAACTGCCTGATTTTTTGAAAACGACTGAAAAGCGGCTTGAAAAGGCCGCTTTTCTTTTTTTTGCACAAATTAACGCGTCTTAAGGCTAAAAGAAAGTGCTCTTTTTTCTCTAACCCGTTTAACTTCACGTTTAACGATTTTGTCGCTTAGGAGTCACAAAGTACTAAAATAAAAAAGAACGGCTTAAAACGTGCATAAAATTGTTTTTAGGCCAAAAAAAAGGTATAATCTAAAATGAGAACATTTCAATGAAAGGGAGCAGAGCCGTGGAAAAAGAAGTCAGATTGAAAACGCCATGCATTACGCTTGGTCAGTTGTTGAAAATCGAAAATATCGTTTCATCGGGCGGTCAGGCCAAATACTTTCTTGAAGAGCATGCCGATGAAATTCTTGTCAACGGAGAACATGAAAACAGGCGCGGAAAGAAGCTTTACCCCGGAGATGAAGTCGTTGTGGCAGATCAAGGTAAATTTGTCATGAAAACCGGAGAATGATATGCGACTTTCAAACCTCAAACTGAAGAATTTTCGCAATTATCACGAAACAAAGCTTGAATTTTCACCGAACATCAACGTTTTGATTGGAGAAAACGCTCAAGGAAAGACGAATCTGCTTGAATCAATCTATGTTCTGGCAATGACGAAAAGTCACAGAACGACGAATGATCGAGAATTGATCGAGTTTTCAGAAAAAAGTGCTTTTCTTGAGGGAATAGTTGAAAAAAAGACCGGAAAATTACGCTTGTCGCTGTCTTTGAGCAAAAAAGGCAAGACGGCCAGGGTCAATTCTTTGGAAACGCCGCGTTTGTCTCAATATATCGGCAAATTAAACGTGATTCTGTTTTCACCGGAGGACTTGTCATTGGTCAAAGGATCCCCGGCCGTCAGAAGACGGTTCATTGATATGGAATTTGGTCAGATTGACGCCGTTTACCTCTATGAATTGACGCGCTATCGCACGATTTTGCGCGATCGAAACGTCTATTTGAAGCAGCTTCAGACCAAACAGTCAACGGATCGCGTTTATCTGGAAGTATTGACGGAGCAGCTTGCAAAAAGCGGGGCGAAAATCATTTTAAAGCGCCTTGAATTCCTGAAAGAGCTTGAAAACTATGCAAAAATCTTGCATGCAGACATAACGCAGCAAAAAGAAAACCTGACGTTTAAATACAAATGCACGGCAAGCATCGATGATCTTGAAATGAATCAGGATGCAATTGAAATCAGACTGAAAGAAACGTTTGAAACGATCGTCGACAAGGAAATTTTTCAAGGAACGACGTTGATCGGACCTCACCGAGACGATGTCAGCTTCAAAGTCAACGGCAGAAACGTTCAAACGTACGGTTCTCAAGGACAGCAACGAACGACGGCTTTGGCTGTCAAACTGGCCGAAATCGATCTGATGCGTGCCAAAACGGGCGAATATCCCATCCTGCTTTTGGATGACGTTTTGTCTGAGCTTGACGGAGAACGACAGACTCACCTTTTAAAAGCAATTCAAGACAAAGTGCAGACTTTTTTGACGACTCCGGGATTGAACGACATCGCACGGCAACTGATCAAGCAGCCGCGTCTTTTTCGCATCAATGCGGGAAAAATCGAGGCCAGACCGGAAACGATCATCTTTTACCCTAAAAAAGAAAACGAATCATAGAAAGGACAGTCTATGCAATTGCATAGCGGGAAGTAGAAGTGACTGATAAAGAAAAGCTTGAAAAAATCAAAGAAGAAAAAGCTAAAGAATATGATGCCAGCCAGATTCAGGTTCTTGAAGGACTTGAAGCGGTCAGAAAACGCCCGGGGATGTACATCGGTTCGACAAGTTCGCAAGGCCTGCACCATTTGGTCTGGGAAATTATCGACAACGGCATCGATGAAGCTCTCGCCGGATTTTGCGACGAAATCAACGTGACCGTTGAAAAAGACAACAGCATTACCGTTCAGGACAACGGCCGCGGAATTCCGGTCGACATTCAGAAAAAGACTGGACGTCCGGCGCTTGAAACCGTTTATACGGTGCTCCATGCCGGTGGCAAGTTCGGCGGTGGCGGATACAAGGTTTCCGGCGGCCTTCACGGCGTTGGTGCCTCCGTTGTCAACGCCCTTTCGACAGAACTTGACGTTCAAGTCAAACGAGAAGGTGATACGAACGTTTACGGAATCGACTTTGAACTCGGCAAAGTCAAAAATCCGATGAAAGTCATCGGACAATGCCAGGAGCATGAACACGGCACGAGAGTTCACTTTTGCCCTGACCCGGACATCTTTAAGGAAACGACGGTTTATGACATCAAGGTTTTGACGACAAGAATCCGTGAATTGGCATTTCTGAACAAGGGATTAAAAATCACGATTGAAGACAAACGTCCGGAAACTCCGACCAGAGAAGAATTTCATTATGCGGGCGGAATCAAGCACTACGTCGAATATCTCAACAAAGGCAAGGAAGTCCTGTTCGACGATCCGATCTACGTGGAAGGAGAGCAAAGAAACATCACGGTTGAAGTTGCCCTTCAATATACCGATGACTTCCACAGTAATCTGCTGACGTTTACGAACAACATTCACACTTATGAAGGCGGAACGCACGAATCAGGCTTTAAGACGGCTTTGACGCGCGTTATCAACGATTATGCGCGCAAGGCGGGGATTTTGAAAGAAAATGACGACAACCTTTCCGGTGAAGACGTTCGTGAAGGCCTGACGGCCGTTGTTTCGATCAAGCACCCGGATCCGCAGTTTGAAGGTCAAACCAAAACCAAGCTCGGGAACTCTGACGCGCGTGCCGTAACCGACAAGATGTTTTCTGAAACGTTCAGCAAATTCATGCTGGAAAATCCTTCAGTCGCAAAGCGCATCGTTGAAAAAGGCATGCTTGCTGCCAAGGCTCGCGTAGCTGCCAAAAGAGCGCGCGAAGTCACGCGCAAAAAGAACGGGCTTGAAATTTCAAACCTTCCGGGCAAGCTTGCCGACAACACGAGCAAAGATCCGGAAATTTCAGAATTGTTCATCGTCGAAGGGGATTCTGCCGGAGGTTCCGCAAAACAAGGGCGTTCTCGTTTGACGCAGGCCATTTTGCCGATTCGAGGCAAAATTCTGAACGTTGAAAAGGCCAGCTTGGATCGAATTCTGGCCAACGAAGAAATTCGGTCGCTGTTTACGGCTCTCGGCACTGGATTTGGCCAGGACTTTGATGTTGAAAAAGCCAATTACCACAAATTGATCATCATGACCGATGCCGATGTCGATGGCGCTCACATCAGAACGCTGCTTTTGACCTTGTTTTATCGTTTCATGAAACCGATGATCGAAAAGGGCTACGTCTACATCGCTCAGCCGCCGCTTTACCAAGTGCGTCAAGGCAAGATGATTCGCTATATTGATTCGGACGAAGAATTAAAAGAGGTTCTCGGAAGCCTGCAGCCGAGCCCGAAACCGGTCGTTCAGCGCTACAAAGGTCTTGGCGAAATGGATGCCGAACAGCTTTGGGAAACGACGATGGATCCTGAAAAACGTCGTTTGCTGCGCGTCAATCTGTCTGATGCGGAAGAAGCAAACAGCGTCTTCGAAATGCTGATGGGAGATCAGGTCGGACCAAGACGTCAGTTCATTGAAGACAATGCCACGTTTGTCAATAATTTGGATGTTTAATATGCAAAACGCAATGTAAGAATTTAGAAGTGGAGTGAAAGGAACTTGGTAGAATTACCTGATCGTATCAGCAATGTCGACTTGTCAAAAGTCATGCGAACGTCATTTTTGGATTATGCGATGAGCGTTATCGTCGCTCGTGCCTTGCCTGACGTTCGTGACGGCTTAAAGCCCGTCCATCGCCGAATCTTGTACGGAATGAACGAACTTGGCGTCACGCCTGACAAGCCTTATAAGAAATCGGCTCGTATCGTCGGCGATGTTATGGGTAAATATCACCCGCACGGCGACTCTGCAATTTATGAATCAATGGTTCGCATGGCGCAGGATTTCAGCTATCGCTACTTGTTGGTTGATGGTCACGGAAACTTCGGCTCGGTCGATGGCGACGGAGCAGCCGCAATGCGTTATACCGAAGCCAGAATGTCAAAAATAGCCTTGGAAATGTTGCGTGACATCAACAAGGATACTGTTGATTTTCAGCCGAACTATGATGAAACGGAACGCGAACCCGTTGTTTTGCCGTCTCGCTTCCCTAATTTGCTTGTCAACGGCGCAACGGGGATCGCAGTCGGAATGACGACCAATATCCCGCCGCATAATTTGCGCGAAGTTATTTCCGGACTGCATCTTTTAATGGAAAATCCGGATGCGACGACGGCTGAACTGATGGAAGCAATCCCTGGACCGGACTTCCCGACAGGAGCAATCGTGATGGGAAAATCAGGGATCAGAAAAGCCTATGAAACGGGTCACGGAACAGTGACGCTGCGTGCCAAGGTTGATATCGAAGAGCAGTCAAACGGAAAATCAAGAATCATCGTTCATGAGATTCCGTACATGGTCAACAAGGCCAACTTGATAACGCGCATTGCCGATTTGGCTCGCGAAAAGAAAATTGACGGAATCACCGATATCAACGATGAATCAGATCGCGAAGGGATGCGCATCACGATCGACATCAGAAGAGACGTCAGTCCTTCAGTCGTTTTGAACAACTTGTACAAATTGACTTTGATGCAATCGTCGTTCACGTTCAACATGCTGGCAATCGTCGACGGAACTCCGCGAGTGCTCGGATTAAAGCAGATTTTGCAATATTACCTGAAGCATCAAGAGGACGTCATTCGTCGCAGGACTGCATTTGACCTGAAAAAAGCGCAAGCAAGAGCACACATTCTGGAAGGCTTGAAAATTGCGCTTGACCATATCGATGCGATCATCAGCATCATCAGAAATTCTCAAAGCGGCGAAGTAGCCAAGGATCGCTTGATGAACGAGTATGAACTCTCTGACAAGCAGGCTCAAGCCATTTTGGACATGAGACTTGTTCGCCTGACAGGATTGGAACGTGAAAAAGTCGATGCCGAATACAGGAAAACTTTGGAAGCAATTGCTGATTTTAAAGATATTCTGGCGCATGAAGAGCGCGTCCACAGCATTATTTATCAAGAATTGCTTGAAATTCAAGAAAAATTTGGTGATGATCGCAGAACCGAGCTGATGGTCGGCGAAGTTTTGAGCATTGAAGACGAAGACCTGATCGAAGAAGAAAACGTCGTGATCGCATTGACGCACAATGGCTACATCAAACGGTTGCCGACAAGCGATTTCAAAACTCAGCGTCGCGGTGGTCGCGGCGTTCAGGGGATGGGCGTTCACGATGACGATTTCATCGAACATCTGATTACGACTTCGACGCACGATGAGGTTTTGTTCTTTACGAATATCGGCAAAGTCTATCGCATGAAGGGCTATGAAGTTCCAGAGTACGGGCGGGCTGCCAAGGGAATTCCGGTCATCAACCTGTTGGATCTGTCGGAAGGAGAAAAGATTCAGACGGTCATCAACGTTAATCCTGAAAAACGCAACGATTCGCACTTCCTGTTCTTTACAACTGTTCAAGGCGTAGTCAAGCGTACTTCCGTGACAGAATTCGGAAACATTCGAAAGAACGGCCTGAAAGCCATTACGCTGCGTGAAGGCGATGAATTGCTGAACGTTTCGATTACTGACGGCAATCAAAACATCATTATCGGGACTCACGGCGGATATGCGGTAAGCTTTTCAGAAAATGCAGTGCGTCAGATGGGCCGCACAGCCTCAGGGGTTCGCGGAATCAGACTTCGCGATGGCGACTATGCCGTTGGTTCAGACGTTTTGAAGCCTGACAGCAACGTCTTCGTGATTTCCGAAAAAGGCTACGGCAAGCAGACGCCTGCTTCTGATTATCCGATCAAGGGGCGCGGCGGAAAAGGCATCAAGACCTCAAACATCACGGAAAAGAACGGTTCTTTGGCCGGACTGACAATCGTTGACGGAACGGAAGACATCATGGTCATTACTGATAAGGGCGTGATGATTCGTTTCAATGTCAAGAGCGTTTCAACAACGGGTCGTTCAACGATGGGCGTCCATTTGATCAATCTTGATGATGACGCAAAGGTGTCGACGATTGCAAAAGTTGAGCCTGAACAGCCGGAAGCAGATGATGAAAAAAATTTGTCAAATGACGAAAATTCAACGGAGCAGACTGAATCATCAAATGATCGGAAAGACTCGCAAGATTCTTCAAGCAATCAGGAATGATGAATGAACAGGACACGAAGCGGACTTGAATTGAAGATGAAGTTTAAGTCGCAAAAAAGAAAAAAACAGCGAGGAATCGCGTATATTATTAAGTAGTAGCACAAATCAGAAAACAAGTTGCGAAATTAATAAATTAATGTTATAATTTTAATTCGTGAGTATCTAAGCTCAAAAATGCTTAAGATTCTCCTTGTTCTAAAATAAGAACCAAAAGTCCATAAGGAGGTGCAAACAGTCATGACAAATTACGAAATTACTTACATCATCAGCCCAGCGTTGGACGAAGCAGCCAAGAACGACTTGGTAGAACGTTTCGACAACATTTTGAAGAATGATGGTGCAGAAGTCGTAGATTCAAAAGACTGGTCTAAGCGTCGTTTTGCTTACGAAATCGGTGGTTTCACAGAAGGTGTCTACCATATCGTAAACATCAAAGCTGAAAATGCGGACGCTATCAACGAATTTGACCGTCTTGCAAAGATCAACGACGGTATCTTGCGTCATATGATCGTTAAACGCGAAGACTAATATAGAGATTAAATATTGAAATAAAGGAGGAGCAGAAATGATCAATAGAGTTGTTTTGGTTGGTCGTTTGACCAGAGACCCTGATTTGCGCTACACGAATTCAGGTACTTCAGTGGCCAGTTTCACTGTTGCCGTCGATCGAAACTTCACTAACCAACAAGGTAATCGTGAAGCAGATTTTATCAATTGTGTAGTATGGGGCAAATCCGCAGAGAATTTTGCCAACTTCACTCATAAGGGTTCGCTTGTCGGAATTGAAGGACGCATCCAAACGCGTTCTTACGAAAATCAGCAAGGGAATCGCGTGTATGTGACTGAAGTCGTTACGGAAAACTTCTCGTTGCTCGAATCCAAGGCAGAATCTGATCGTTACCGCGCACAGCACGGTGGTTCGGCATCATCTGCTCCTCGTCAACAGAGTCAGTCTTCGTTCGGCGGAAATCCGTACGGAGCTCCTGCCAACAATCAGGGCAGTTATCAGCAAGATAACGGCTATGGCAACGTGAATAACGATGCCATGCAGGATCCGTTTGCCGGCAACGGCTCCAAGACGGACGTTTCGGAAGACGACTTGCCATTCTAATTGAAGAGGAGGGAAATCACATGCCACAACAACGCAGAGGCGGACGTCGTCGTCGCAAGGTCGACTTCATCGCAGCCAACCATATCGAATACATCGATTACAAGGATACAGACTTGCTCAAGCGTTTCATCTCAGAACGAGGCAAGATTTTGCCACGTCGTGTAACGGGTACAAGCGCTAAGAACCAACGCAAGCTTACAGTTGCAATCAAGCGTGCTCGTATCATGGGCTTGCTTCCATTCGTAGCTGAAGACTAATCTTTATTTGAGCATTTGAATAAAATAATATAAAAGCGACCGAAACTATTATTTGTTTTGGTCGTTTTTAATTCATGTATTATTCTAAAAAGTGACATGCTTTTAGAAAAGCTGAAAAAAAACGTAAAAAAATACTTACCGAAAGTACATGGATTTTTTACAAGTTATTGGTACTATTAAAGCATAGATTGAGTGATGAAAATCAATCAATCAACTCCCCCTTATAAGCAGAAAACATATCACCATCCCCCAATGGTGAATGTATATACTCCCTATAACATACCTTTTTTCTCCGTGGCGCCCCAACCACGGAGTTTTTATTTGTGTCAGAAAGCATGAAAATGTGGAAAAAGGAAAAAAAGAAAGTTATCAACAGACTGTGGATAACTTTGTGGATAAACCCTTTTTAAAAACAATCCACAGCTGTTCGCTTAAAGATCTCGAAGTCAAAAGTTTGGCTGAACTTTTTTGAACTGCAAAAACTCTCGCTGATTTTTCAATCTGCATGATGCTTTGATGTTTTTTGTCGTCTTCTTTCAAGAATTTTCTAAAGAAAAACTTAATTGTACCAATAATGTTCATCTTAATAAAAACTAAAACAAATCACTAACATTCCTTAAATTATCAGATGTATCATACAAACATAGGCTGATGAGATATCAACCTTCTCCCCTTTTTATGTAAGTAATAACCGCCACCTCCAAGGCGGTAATTTCCCCAATAACATAACCTTTTTCCCGTAGCAGGCATTTGCCTCTGCGGGTTTTTTGTTGTTGAGGATCGGCATTTATGGAAATCGGGTCTATACTAAATGGTGTTGATGATGATTTTTCAACACCATTTTTTGTATT